>ERZ1066118.303-NODE-303-length-50711-cov-12.657967_pt1 | contig 50711 bp, 38 predicted proteins | sample MGYA00382765_ERZ1066118 | MGnify/ENA primary metagenome ERZ1066118 (study PRJEB33369, sample SAMEA5778348) | biofilm metagenome | biome: Industrial cooling water; feature: Water cooling tower basin; material: Biofilm | place: United Arab Emirates | collected...
TATTGACCCTAAGTAAAAAAATCAATCTAATAAATAGTTTGGCTGCCGATGACCCGGAGCGCGGGTGCCATTGCTAGTCAGCTGGCTAGCGATGCATGGTCAAGAAAGTCGCTACTAAGTGGTGGCAGGGCTTGCTTCATTTCTCTAGACTTCTTGTCATGGGCAGCTCTCTCGGCTTACCCTACTTAGACTGTGTAACCTGCGATTTAGGAGATGCATCGTGGACATGGAACAGCTTACCCGACGCAAGATGCTGGCGACGGCCGCCATCACACTCGGGCTGGTGGCGCTAGGTCGGGAAGCCTCGGGTCAGCCTAGGTCGAACGAGCAGCTCACCCCCGTCAAGCGGAGTTACGCAGAGGCAGACAAACTGGCAGCGGATATCGAGGCGAAGATGACTGACGACGAGCGGTTCTCGCTCCTTTTCAGCCTCATGCCGAATGTCTTCCCCAAGTTCACCCGCGAGCCCCGCGTGCCTGCGGATCTGCCGAGCGTCGCGGGGTACGTGCCGGGGGTGGGGCGGCTGGGGGTTCCGCCGTTGGTCGCGATCGACGCCAGCCTCGGCATCCGGCATATCAACGGACCGAATCCGGGTGCCACCGCCCTGCCCGCCGCGCTTGCGCTCGGTGCCACCTTTTTACCTAACCGAGGCGGCGGGGGAGAAGCGGGTCCGCCTGCTCGGCTTCGAGCGGGTCGAGCTAAAGCCAGGCGAGTCACGCCGGGTAAAGTTGACCGCCGATCCGCGCTTGCTCGCGCGATTGACATCAAGGCCGGGAAGTGGAGCATCGCGAAGGGGACGTACCGGGTGGCAGTGGGACGAGCCGCTAACGACTGGGTGCTGATGGCAGACGCCGAACCGACTGCGCGGCTGTTCGGGAATTGAGAGCGTTACCCGTGCGTGGGGGGAATCAGGGATATTGATAGTGACTCAAGCGAGTGTGGGTTTGTGAAACCAGAGCATAGTAAGTAGAATGTGCTAAAAAACTATGCAGTGTCATCTATGCAGTCATTCCAAAGCTCATAAATACGGTCAAACAAGCTAAGGTAGTCAACGCTATCCCTGCCTAAATTGCAAGCAAACTTTTACTAATACCTTTGACACGATTTACTATCGGCGGCAAGTGCGAGCTGTTGATACAGCGGCTATTGTTGCTGATGAAATGCGATCGTTCGTCGAAAAAAACCAGAAAAAACGCGCTGGCGCGAATCGGTGGAGGCGATCGCTACGACTCAAGACATCGATAGATGGTTAAATCAAGCCGTCAGGATAGGCATCGACCCATTATGAAGGAAGTGCTAGAGTGAAACTAAAGAAATATATTTAGAAAGTTAATCCTGCAATTCTCTTGTGTCCGAGCAAACTGGAGAAATCGGGAAAGGGAGTCTAGATATGACTGGATTTGTGCAACAAAAAATGGAGTTAGGAGCAACTGGTGCAAACCAGGAGCATCCATTAATAGTCGGAACCTCCGAAGGTTTGTTATGGTTTGCGGCATCCCAGCAGTGGATGGAACTGGAGGGTCACAGCATTAGTGCTATTGCTCCCAGCCTGAATGGACTGTGGGCAGCGGTCGATCGCAAGTCGGTATGGCATCGCGATTCTCAGGGTGAATGGCAAGTGGTAGCCGCAAATGTTCGAGATTTGCAGTTAAATTGCATTCAGCCATTGAGTGGGAGAGTTCTTGTCGGCACATCTAGCGCTCGTCTTTTCTGGATCGTAGATGGTGGTGTTGAATTCATCCAGAGCTTTGACTCAGCTCCAGGACGAGACGAGTGGTACACACCGTGGGGCGGCTCGCCAGCCGTTCGCTCTATGGCAGCAGGACAGTCGGGCGAACTTTACGCCAACGTACACGTCGGTGGCATTTTGCGCTCCCAAGATCGCGGGCGATCGTGGCAGCCAACGATCGATCTGCACTGGGACGTACACCAAGTCATAACCGTTCCCAACCGTCCTGGTGTCGTGCTAGCAGCTACAGCAGAGGGATTGGCTACTAGCACGGATGGAGGGGATTCATGGAGTCTGGATCGAGCTAACCTGCACGCTACTTACTCCCGTGCTGTAGCCGTTTGTGGCGAAACGGTTTTAATGAGTACCTCTAGCGGGCCATCTGGTGCTAAAGCAGCGATCTATCGGCGCTCGCTCGACCGACCGGGGACTTTTGAGAAGTGCGATCGAGGTTTGCCGCAGTGGTTTTCGCACAATATCGATACGGGAAGCCTTGTGGCATTGGAGGATAGAGCTGTTTTTGGTACGAGTGACGGTCAGATCTTCTGGTCAGATGATGCTGGTTTGACATGGAAACAGTTGGCGTCAGATCTACCGCCAATTCACTGCTTGAACTTTTCATGATGCAGTCCCAAAAAATCTTTCCACAAACAATCTTTTAGGAAGAGGAATTACTACTGAGAGACTTTTTAGAATGGACTCCAGTTCTAATTAGAGACGAGAGGAGTTATGACAGATCGAAAACAAGAGCAAGTTACCTCCGAAGTTAAGCAAAAAGTGTCGCCAGAAGTAGAAGTTAAATCTCCTGCGGCTGAAGACAGTGAAAACCCAGAAGATCCTATTTCAGAAGCCGGTGACGTTTCTAAAACGGGTGATGCACCTGCTGATTGATGCAAGTTTTCGCGCAGTCATACCTTGAGGCGCTTCTTGCTTACAATCGAGCTGAAAATGTAGGAATGGCGATCGCGTTATTATTCCAGTAGTTAATTTTCTTTTCTTGCGAAGACTGCTTGCCTACCGTCCTCCAATTCTGCTGGAGAGTGTCGGTATTAATCGAGTCCGTTAAACTAACGCGATCGCTCTTGTTATCTTCCCCAGGATGGAATCCTACTTTCACTTCTTCAAAACTGAAAAAATGTATATCTTACCTTTACCTACTTATCTAGGGCAATATAAGCAATAAGTGAGGAATAAGACTTATTGTATATTTATCCACTGATAAGAGGTGTAGAATGACTAGCTTAATGGCATGGTCTAAATTACTATCTCGCAAGCGACTAGGAGAATCTTGTCAGGAAACTGGCGTGGCAGGAATTTCGGCACAAAATCGGACATCATTTCAAAGAGACTTCGATCGCATTGTTTTCTCTTCTTCTTTTAGAAGATTGAAGGATAAAACCCAAGTTTTTCCCCTGTTTAATAACGATTATGTCCGCAATCGCCTGATTCATAGTTTAGAGGCATCTTGTGTGGGACGTTCCCTCGGCACGATCGTCGGGGAAGAAATTATTAAAAGACATAGTAAAAGTTTGCGCGACTATACTGCTTCTGATTTTGGTGATATTGTCGCTGCTGCCTGTCTATCGCACGATATTGGCAATCCTCCATTTGGGCATACTGGTGAAGATGCTATTCAAGAGTGGTTTAGATCGACTCACGCTCAGCCAGTATTACAACAATTAAATCTGCAACAACAAACCGATCTGACCTGCTTTGAAGGTAATGCTCAAGGATTCAGAATTATTACTCAAAAAGAGAAACAAGCCGATCGCATTGGTCTGCAACTTACCTATGCAACGTTAGGAACTTTCATGAAATATCCTAGAGAATCTTCGATCTCTAGTTCGATGTTTCAGAAATATCGAGGTAAAAGTACAGTTAAGCACGGCTTTTTTCAAGCAGAAAAAAAATTAGTCGAAGAAATTGCTACTGAAGTTGGCTTGATTCGTCGCGATACAAATTCCGCTTGGTGGTGCAGGCATCCGCTGGTATTTTTGATCGAAGCGGCTGATGATATTTGCTATCACATTGTCGATTTAGAAGATGGCTTTCGCATGGGTTATATCACCTATGAAGAAGCGGAGAACTTATTAATGGCTCTGCTCCAAGAGGACGATATAGAGTATTTAGGCAGCGATTTATTAGATAATATTAAATATTTACGTTCTAAAGCAATTCATCAATTAATTCTTGAAGTCAAGCACGTTTTTCTAGATTCCGAGCCTGACATTCTATCAGGAGAATTTGACGAACCTTTAACGGCAGTTATTCCTTCAGCAGTTCATCTCAAAGAAATTGTGGATATTACCCGCAGACAAGTATATGAATCTTGCGAAGTCATTGAGGTCAAAGTAGCAGGTTATGAAGTTTTAGGTGGATTGTTAGAAGAGTTTATTACTGCTATTAGTCAAGAACAACTCTCTAAGAGTTATTTAATTAAAAAATTACTGCCTAATTTTAAACCAGATGATGATAACTTGGATTTATACAAGAAAATTTTGAAAGTCACAGATTATATTTCTGGCATGACTGATTCTTATGCCGTATCGGTTTATAAAAAAATTAAAGGAATTTCTCTGCCTCGTGGAGGAAAGTAAGTTCGATGGTACGTACTATTGAAAGAAAAATCCAGCCAAGAGTAAAGGTATCAGCAATAAAGCAGAGATAATTAACAGCAAAGTACCTGGTTCGATTTTAATTTCGTTTTTATCGGGTTCGGGCATTGTGTACCTACGAGCAGATAGTTATCCTAATTCAGGATAAAAGATTTTGGTCTACCAGATAAAGCCCTTTTAAGTTGAGAAATGTAAATATCACTTGCCTCAGATGAGTGTAGATAAGGTTGAATTTGGTTTGGATGAGCTAACCTACAGGCAGCAGATGAGGCGATCGCATGAGAAAATTGTATTTCTTAGTACCTGGAACGGGTGGTAAGTTTGCCTGCGGCGGGCTGTGGGCGGAGTTAAAAACGCTAAATCTGGCAAAACAGATTTGCGATGCAGAAGCCGTAACATATCGTCAGCGAGAAAAGGATACGCTGTTCTTACAAGATCTATTGCAGAGTAATTTGAATGCAGATGATGTCATATTTGTACTGAGTTGGGGATTTGATGTCGCCAAACTTGCCGAGCGGCTCAAAGAATATCATGCGATCTATCATGCCCATAGTACGAATTATGGATTTAGGCTTTCAGCCAATATTCCAATTATTACCGTCAGCCGTCATACCATGGGGTATTGGGGACAGCGATCGCCACATTCTCTAATTTATTATTTGCCCAATCAGATTAGCGATGAGTTTCAAAATTTTAACCGCCAGCGCGATATAGACGTTTTAGTTCAAGCACGGAAATCTTCTCAATATCTCATCCAAGAATTAATTCCTGCTTTAGAGCAGATCTGTCGCGTAGTCGTCGTGAATTCTTATGTTGAAGATATAGCAGAACTATTTAATCGGGCTAAAGTTTACCTATATGACTCAGCAGAATATTGGGCGCAACAGGGTGTTACTGAAGGGTTTGGACTCCAACCTTTGGAGGCGATGGCATGTGGTTGTCAGGTTTTTTCCAGCGTAAATGGCGGCTTATCCGATTACTTAGATCCTGGTTTTAACTGCTACAAAATTGCTGGATATGCGCGGGAATTTGACGTGCAGAGGATTCTACAAGTCATAGATCGTCCTCAATTACCTTTGCTCTCTGAAGCGATTTTGGCTGAGTATCGTACTGAGAATATTTTAAAACGCCTACAGGTAATTTTACAGGATATTAATAACTTTTTTGACGGTCGATCGTCTTACATTCATCCAATTAGAGATTTGACACCGATGAGAATCGCTCAATTAAATTTACAAAGATTTATGAGTAAGTTAAGAAAAAAATATTTTAAAGCTTGATCGGCGAATGCGATTAGATGCCTACTCTGCCAAGCTTTGCAATGCTGCTAATAAGTGCTGGTGTACCGATTCTGATGCAGCGACTATTAGTCCAGGCAAGCTGTAGTCTTTACAGGTGTGTAAGGGAGGGAGAGCAGATCCATCATGAGCGGTGACAATACAGCCAGCTTCTCTGGCAAGAAAAGCTAGTGCAGCACCGTCGATGAATTTACCAGATTTTATCGCTGCTCCAGCTATATCACCAGTTAGAATACCATTGAGGTTGGGCACTTGAATTTCCCGCGAGTAAGCAGTGGCTATATCTATGACTTTGTAGTCCTGTTGTTGCAATCTCGATTGGAGCGCACTCATTCCCCATCCTAGTAGAATAGTCGGTTTTGGTTGCCCGACTCGTAATGGCTGACAGGCTGCTAAACTCTGAGTTAACGTCCCTTGGAAAGCACCTTCGCCACGTAGCGCGTAGTAGTATGTATTGTGGGCGGGAGAGATGGCAATGACCGCTTCAAAGTCATCCCAATTGAGAATGCTGAGAATAATTTGATAATTAGAATGTCCGTCAAGGTAGAACTGAGTCCCGTCTATTGGATCTAAGGTCACGAGATAGTCGCTTTCACCACCGAGATCGATCGCGCGAAAATATTTCGTATTGCGCGATTGCTCGTATTCTTCTCCATAAAAGCGGATGTGAGGAAAGCGTGCCAAAAGTGCCACTTCCACTAAATTCTGAATCGCCAGATCCGCATCGGTCAAAGCCGCCGCAAAGAAATTATCTCCTTCCCCTTTCGCAGGGAGTACGGCAATCTTAGATTGCATCTGATGCGCGTAGGTTGCTGCCACTTGTAGATGGGGAAATAAACTTTCTACGATCGCGCGTGGACTTGATGTCTCTGACATGAAATTTAACTGCTGGAGGACTGAGCAATATTAGCAAAACCTCAAACTCTTGGCAGCGTCTCTACAACACAAATTGCAACGAATTTAATTTTTTTCCAGACAACGAATAGCTACTAAAAGACCTCTAGCTTTATTGAGAGTTTCTTCGTATTCTTTTTCTGGGTCAGAATCGGCTACTATCCCAGCACCAGCTTGGACGCTAGCAGTGCGATTGCGGACGATTGTAGTACGGATGGCGATCGCGCTATTCAACTGACCTTCAAAGTCGTAATAGCCATAGACCCCAGAATAAACTCCACGACGGCACTTTTCCAATTCGTGAATAATTTCCATTGCCCGAATTTTGGGCGCACCGCTAACCGTACCAGCTGGAAAACAGGCTTTGAGTAAATCCCATGCTTTCTTATCGGGCGCGAGTTCGCCTACGACGTTGCTAACGATGTGCATGACGTGGGAATAACGCTCGACAACCATCAATTCATCAACTTTCACCGTACCGCTTTGACACGCCCGTCCCAAATCGTTACGCCCCAAGTCAACTAACATGACGTGTTCGGCAATTTCTTTCGGGTCTTGCAATAAATCTGCTGCCAAAGCTGCATCTTCCTGGGGTGTTTTTCCCCTCGGACGAGTCCCCGCAATTGGGCGCAAAGTTGCCACCATCACCCCATTTGGATCTCGTTCTGCTTTCACCATCACTTCAGGACTAGAGCCAATAATTTGCCAGTCTTGGAAGTGAAAATAAGCCATATAAGGCGAGGGGTTGATTAATCGCAGAGAACGATACAAAGCAAACGGATCTCCCTCATAAGTTGTCGTGAGGCGCTGGGAAAGGACGACTTGAAAGATATCGCCAGCTTTGATGTATGCTTTTGCCCGCTCGACATTGTCGCAGAATTGTTCCTTCGTAATATTACTCGTGTAATTTTGGGGGAGTCGGGAGTCGGGAGTCGGGAGTCGGGAATCGTCTTTCCCTCTTGCCTCTTGCCTCTTGCCTCTTGCCTCTTCTGGAGATTGCCACTCTAAAACCGTGTCCCGATGAGACAGGGGAAGTTGGAGTTTCTCGACCATATGACGCACGCGATCGCCTGCTTGTTGATATGCTTGCTGTAGATTGGCGTTGTCGCGCACGTCAGCATAGGCGATCGCCCAGATTTTACGCTTGACTTGGTCAAAAATGAGCAGCTGGTCTATCTGCATCCACAAGCCATCTGGCAGGTCGCTTTCTGCTGCTGGATAAACTGGAACCCTGGGTTCGATCCAGCGGATCAACTCATATCCCCAAAATCCAAACAGACCGCCGATACCTGGGGGAAGTTGGGGTAACTTCACCGGATGGTAGGGTTCTAAACACGATGATAGAGCGGCAAAGGGATCTCCCTCAATCGTGACTTGCGTGCCATCGCGATAAGTTTGAATCGTGCGATCGCCTTTTGCAGCTAAAGTCCATAGCGGATCGCACCCCAAGAAGCTATAGCGTCCAATATTTTCGCCTCCTTCGACCGATTCCAGCAAAAAGCTATAAGGCTGTCCCGCACACACCTTATACCAAGCAGACACTGGTGTATCCAAATCCGCTACCCATTCTTGGTAAACCGGCACGAAATTACCTTGTGTGGCTAGCTGCTGAAATTGAGCAAAATCGGGGAAAACCATGATATGTCAGGAGTCAGGAGTCAGAAGTCAGAAGCCAGGAGTATTTTTACTACTCGCTAGAATCGACTCGCTAATTAAGGAGATAGAAGTAAATATAGGGTGGACAACGCCCACCCTACCCAAAAATCTTAATATTATTACCTTTCTTACCAACAAAAAGATAGAGGCTGGGAACTCAAGACTAGAAACAACATCTCTAACCCCTAGCCCCCAGTCCCTAGCACCGCGTTACGGTGCGTCGTATGGCTGTACGCCGCTGAACTTCAACTTGGCTGGGCTGGGGTTGTTGCCAATGTTGCGATCGACGTAGCGTACTTTTGGACGACCTTGGTTGACTTTTTCTGGGAAGACACCGTCAGCTGGATGGATCATCTGAGTTTCCCCATTGGGATAAACTCGATAGATTTTGTAGTCGTTAATTTTGAATTTCGCCCGCAGTTGTTGCCCGCCCAGGGCGATGCCATACTCTTTGCGAGCAATTTCTAGCTTGTTTTTGCCCTGCCGCATGATGGCTGAACCACCTGTAGGCATTTCAAAAACTTGCTCTTTGGGGCTAGTCCAAGTAATAACGTATTTTTCTTCTCTTTCTGCTTTGGTCAGCAAGCCACCAGTGCTGCCACCAAATATAGGTGTTTGTCCCTCAAGTGTTTCTGCCATAGATTTCTCTCTCAAGGTTTTTAGGGCATCCTATCACCGAGACTGCGCCGATCGCGTCACTATGTAAGGAACTGTTACAGTTATCGGTGACCGGTGACCGGTGACTGGTGACTAGATAGAGATTCTAACCACTAGCCACCAGCCGCCAGCCACTCACTAATGAAAAATGACGAATGACAAATGACTATTCCACAGTCGGAATTGTAAAGTGAAACGTAGTCCCTTTGTCTTTTCCTGCCGATTCTGCCCAAATTTTACCGTTCCAACTATTGACAATTTGACGACAAATTGCTAGACCTAACCCCGTACCGCCTGTAGTGCGGCGGAGTGCGCCTTCTTCTTGGTAGAAGCGATCGAAAACAATTTCGAGACGATTGGGTTCAATACCGCGTCCGGTGTCGGAAACAGTCACTTCTAGCGTTGTCCCGCCATTGGTACGAGCTGCAATAACGATCTGTCCTGTGGGAGGCGTAAACTTGCAGGCGTTATCTAGCAGTTTAGCGATTAACTCTACTAACCAATCTCCATCGACCTTAATCAGGGGAAGTTGGGCTGGGATTTTGGTGACGATCTGAGGTAAATCTTCTGGATTAGAACGGGTGCGGACGCGGCTGAGGGCAAGCTCGACGCACTCATCTAGGGGTAAAGATTCTGGATGCCATTCTACCCGTCCGCTTTCTAGGTTAGACAGGGTGAGAAAATCTTGGACTAATTTGCGCATCCGTTCGGAGTCGGCAAGAGCCGTGCTGAGCATGACTTGCCGCAATTCCAAGGGCATATCTGGCTCGGTGGCAAGGCTTTCCAAACAAACTTGAATCGTAGATAGAGGGGTACGGAGTTCGTGACCGGTGATCGCGATCAGGTTGCTGCGAGTGCGATCGAGCGCCTCTAATTGCTGGTTGAGGTCTTCTAAATTAGCGTATGCTTCGGCTTGAATCAGTGCCGCGCCTACCTGAGTCGCGATCGCTTCGACTAAAGAAGTTTCATCTGCCGTCCACTGGTGCGGCTGGGAACCGCAATAATGAGCTTCGACTATTCCTAATAACTTCCCTTGGTACAACACTGGCATCAACAACCAAGACCGAATGTCCATCTGTTGTACGAGCTTTTGTAGCAGCGGCGAATCAGTGATGCGGGAGTCAGTTTGGGTATCGACAATACAGATCGATCCTTGCTGGCAGAGCATCTCTTGAAACAAGGGATTTTGTTGCAAAGGCATGACTTTTCCTACTACCGAGGAAACGCCAGGCTGTAAGTATTCGTGAGCGATCGCCACCTTGTCATCGTTAGCTTGGGCGCGATAAATCAAGCAACGGCAAGCAGCCAGGGCAATTCCTAATTCGCGGACTGCAACTTTCAAAATTTCTTGGGGATGTAACGGTAGTCCGGTGGCGCTACCCCGTCGAATTGCGGTAGTGATGGAGTTGATCAGGCGTTCTTTACGTTCTTGGGCGGCGATCGAGCGGTAGGCTTTGAGTAATTTATACTGTCCGGCTTGCAGGTACGTTACTAATCTCTGGACAAAAGGATTGGTATCGATCGCCGCAGTATCTAGCGACGGTAAAGCACTACGAGTAACAGTTTTAGACTTTTTCGCTGACGAGCGCTTTTGCGGCAAAGATAAACCGAAGCGGTCGCGAGCAAATTCGATTTTGGCGGCTAATTCTGGTCTGTAATGCGAAATTCGCTGGAGTAACAGCTCGGCAGCGATACAGCTAATTTGCCGCTCTGAAGTCCAAATGCCTTCAAACTGGCGGGTGGGATCCATGTCCACCGATGGTAAATGTGGCGAGGGTTTGATCTGGACTATACTTGGGCGTTCGCGGCAAATCAGGCAGGTGCTATAGCTCTGCCCGATGACGACGAGATGCCATTCTTGACTCAACGGTTCTGCTGGATCGAAAGCGATCGTCTCGTAGTATTCAGAAGCATTAGTAAAATCCGTTTCCGGTGCTGCTAATACGTAGACTTGATTCGTTTGCCGAGCGATTCGCTTGTAGCGGTGAGCTTCTTGACGATAGAAGCGCTCCCGTTGAAAGCTAGCAATCAGCAACGGTTGGTCTGAAGTCGAAGCAAGCACTTGGTCTTCCATCGCATGGGACAAAGCCGTTAAAGAAGCTTTGAAATAAACTTGGGGTCGCAGTTGGGGTACTGCCACTAGCAGATCGCTTAGCACGGAAGTCAAATTGCTCATGACTGTGTTTGTCGATCGCGACACCTGCGTACCACCCTGCCAGGAGAACTAGGAAGCGCGATCGCTGCTTGAAAAGCATTGAGTGGGTTCTCTATCAACCATCCTACCGATACTGGGGACTAGGAGCTAGTAGTCAGTGACCAGCGACCAGTGACCAGCGATCGCGCACCACTTTCTTACTGATAACTGTCAACATCTTTAGATAGATAGATGTTGCAAAAGTCAAGCCAAAATAGTATAAGTTAATCTTTAGAATAAAAAGTTTTAAGTATATAAACCTACAGAGGGGTGCATCTAGGCGAGTTTATGCCCTTTATTTAAACTTATTCAACAATGAGAGACATCTTCTGTCGTTTGCGAGTTGAAGGCTGCCAATTTGCTTTGGCAGCGATCTTCAGATCGATTCATAGTTACTGCTAAATTGCCACAAGAAATGAAAATAGCTCAGATTGCTCCTCTTTGGGAACGAGTTCCACCCTTTCGTTACGGCGGAATTGAATTAATCGTTAGTTTACTGACAGACGAATTAGTTCGACGCGGTCATGAGGTAACGCTGTTTGCTTCTGGCGACTCGATGACCGCTGCTCAGCTCAAGTCAGTCCACAATAAAGCATTACGCCTCGATCCCAGCGTAAAAGAACCAGGGCTTTACGAACAAATGATACTGTTTGAGCTTTTTAGCAACGCCCATAATTTTGATATTATTCATTCTCATGTTGGCTGCGCTGCCTTGCCTTACACTGGTTTTGTTAAAACGCCTACGGTACATACAACTCACGGAATTTTTACCCCTGATAATGAAAAGATGTTTCGGCGCTTTGCTTGGCAACCTTACATCAGTATTAGCGAAGCGCAACGAGAACCTCGCCTAGGGTTAAATTACGTTCGTACCATCTACAACGGTATCGATACCTCTGTCTATCCGTTTCAAGCGCAACCTAGTCAACCAGCATATCTAGCTTTCGTCGGTCGCATATCTCCTGAAAAAGGTCCGATTGAAGCCATGAAAATTGCCCGTGCTGCTGGTTTACCCTTAAAAATGGCTGGTAAGGTCGATCCGGTGGATCGAGAATATTATCGCGATTGCGTCGAGCCTTTAATTGACGGCGAGCAAATTCAGTACCTTGGGGAAGTATCCCATGAAGAGAAAGCACGGCTTTTGGGTGGAGCTACGGTAACTTTGTTTCCAATCACCTGGCGCGAACCTTTTGGTCTAGTCATGATTGAGTCGATGGCAACGGGAACTCCTGTAGTTGGTATGGGTTTGGGTTCCGTACCAGAAGTGATCGCTCATGGTAAGACAGGCTTTGTTTGTTATTCTCTGGAGCAAATGGTTGAGATGATTCCCGATGCCATGAAAATAGATCGCCAAACATGTCGCGACTATGCGATCGATCGCTTTAGCGTCCAGGCAATGACAAGCGAGTATGAGAAGGTGTATCAAACTTTGAAGAGGTAGTTGGTAATAGGTAAGTCGTAGGAGCGAGTTTTTTCAAGTTAACCCGTGCAAGAACAAATACTTCTTCGGTTAAAGTCGCCCGTACAGAAGTCAGAAGTTGTATGGGCGAGTTTTTTCAAGTTAACCCGTGCAAGAACAAATACTTCTTCGGTTAAAGTCGCCCATACAGAAAATATGAGTTACAATCGCTTTCTTTCCTCCCAATCGCTCCTTCTGCAATCTCAGATCTCGGCTCTTTTCTCCTGTCTCCTGTCTACTCTCCTGTCTTCTGTTGACAACCGATCTTTGTATCTCTATTTAAAATCTATTTACAATAATTTACATTGCTAAAATTACTGTAATTAATTATTGCTGGCGCTTATATAAATTAGAGGTACGATTTACAACTTCAAGCAAAAAAATAGTGCATAAAAAGCTGTTACCGAAGGTAGTAAAGCCAATAAAAAAAATTGCACTCGCAGGCTCTACTAAGAAGGTTGATAATAATAAAACTGGATCACCCATCTCTGACAGTAGAAAGCTTTTGGTATGACATTGGATACGATAGCGACTCCGGAAAGATTAGAAATAAGTGGTAGAGTATTCGTTCCCGCAGAACAACTGCCAATTCCAGAATGGCCCTGCGTGTTGAGCGAAAGACCGCAGCCAACTTTGACGATTAAAGATGACGATTTGTTTTTGGTGACAGATACGCTGGGAAATATTGCTGGCGGCTGTTATAGCGATGATAGTGCAGCTAGCATGGGGCTATTCTGCTGCGATAGCCGCTTTCTGAGTCGCTTAGAATTACAGATTGAGGGGCGATCGCCTGTCTTACTTAGCAGTACTGCCGATAAAGGATTTTCTCTTTCTGTCTTATGTACTAATCCCACAGTAGAAAATCGCTTGAAAGCCGACACCCTGGGCATTCGCCGCGAATTAGTTTTAAATGGAGCGCTGTTTGAAGAAATAGAAGTTGCCAACTACAGTACGAGTGCCGTCAGCGTCGCGATTAGCCTTAGTTTCGATGCTGACTTTCTCGATTTATTTGAAATTCGTGGTGCCCAGCGGGAAAAACGCGGTAGGCTGCTACGCCTAGCTGCTGTGGCTGGAAGACATGACGATAGAAAGGACAAGGAAGACTTTTACGGAATAGAGGGAGCAGAGGGAGTAGAGGGAGAAAAATTACGCACTACGCACTACTCCCCACTTCCAGAAACGCTCACCCTTGCCTACCAAGGTTTAGATGGCGCGATTATGGAATCGCGCCTGCAATTCCAACACGTTCAGCCTGACTCATTCAAAGGCTATACAGCCGTGTGGCAGATAGAATTAGCTTCTCACGAAACCAAAAAGCTCGGTTATCGGTTGTCAATGACAATTAACGATCGCTCGGCTTCTACCGTCAACGCTCCTGCTACATTAGTTCAAGCAAGAGCGGCAGAAGACTCAGAAGAACAGCACTGGTGTCAGCAAAGCACGCGCATACGTGCCGATAAAGCCGATTTCAACCAGATCGTCGAGCGAGCCGAGCAAGATATGTTTCTGCTGCGACAGTCTTTCGGGAAGTATACAACTGTTTCCGCTGGCGTCCCGTGGTTTTCTACCCTGTTCGGACGAGATTCGCTGATAACATCTGCTCAAACTTTAATGTTGAACCCGGCGATCGCTCGCGAGACTCTCATCTTACTCGCGGCTTACCAAGGTAAAATTGAGGACGAGTGGCGGGAAGAAGAACCGGGCAAAATCCTGCATGAAATTCGCATGGGAGAAATGGCACGCTGTCATGAAATCCCACACACACCTTATTACGGTACGGTAGATGCTACCCCCTTGTGGTTGATGCTCTACACCGAATATTTTGCTTGGACTCACGACTTGGAAACTTTAGATCGGTTGTGGTCAAATGCTTTAGCGGCAATGGATTGGATCGATCGCCGCCTAGAGCCAACGGGTTATTTATCCTACTCTCGCGTCTCGCGCCGAGGTTTAGCCAACCAAGGATGGAAGGATTCGGGCGATTGTATAGTCAATCGTCAGGGGGAACTGGCAACAGGAGCGATCGCTCTGTGTGAAGTACAGGCTTACGTTTACGCGGCAAAAGTGCGGCTGGCAGAAATTGCTCGCATGAAAAAGCGGCTCGATCTTGCCGAAAGGTGGCAGGATGACGCCAGAGAGCTGAAAGTTCGATTCAATCGCGATTTTTGGCTGTCCGACCAGGATTTTTGCGCTTTGGCGTTGGATGGAGAAGGCAAACCGGTAGACAGTATTACCTCCAATCCCGGGCATTGTTTGCATCTAGGCATTTTTACACCCGAAAAAGCCTACAGCGTTGCCGAACGACTCCGAGCGCCAGATATGTTTAATGGATGGGGAATTCGGACTTTAAGTAGTTTATCCCCTGCCTACAATCCGATGGGCTATCATATCGGTTCGGTCTGGCCTCACGATAATTCTTTGATCGTGCTGGGATTGCGATCGCTGGGGCTGATCGATCAAGCTTTGGAGGTGTTTCAAGGGTTATTCGATATGACACTTCAGCAACCCTACCAACGCCCTCCAGAGCTATTCTGCGGCTACGAACGCAACGGCGATCGCGCTCCCGTCCGATATCCCGTGGCTTGCTCTCCCCAAGCTTGGGCAACGGGAACCATTTTTCAGCTACTGCAAACAATTATCAATCTCGTGCCTGACGCTCCAAATAATTGCTTGCGAATCATCGATCCGGCTTTACCAGAGTCGATCGATCGCCTATCCATACACAATCTGCGTGTCGGTCCTACCTTACTCGACCTAGAATTCGAGCGCTCTGGAAACACGACTGCCTGTCGCGTGGTCAAAAAACGCGGTAATCTGCGCGTGGTGATCGAAGCGTAAGAGAGGATAGGAGTGAGGAGTGTGGGAGGTGTGGGAAGTGTGGGAAGTGTAGGAAGTGTAGGAAGACACAAGGGAGAATTTTCGAGAGCGCTCTCCCTTGTCTCCCTGCTCCCCGTTCACCGATCGCTAGACAACTGATAACTGATAACTAACAACTGATTCCTAGTATGATTAAGGCTAGAGTTGTTTTGTGAATTTGTTGTAATAGATTGCTATGGACGCTATTTTGACATTAGGTTGGGTGGGATTGCTGGTAACTTTTACTTGGTCTATCGCTATGGTCGTTTGGGGTCGTAACGGACTGTAATAAATCTCGTGGATACAATACCAGTTTTCAATATTCTGGCGATCGCGGCGTTTGGTCTTTTACTAGCTGTCACTGGTGGTATCGGCTATCTGACACTTGTAGAATGGCGCGATCGCCGTCGTCGCGATCGGGAAAACAAAGAACTGCGTCGTTCTAGCAAGGCAAAGAAAAGAGGGGCGAGGAGTTAGAGCATAGGAGTGAGAGAAAGAGAGCTCTCGAAAATTCTCCCTTGTGTCTTCCCACACTTCCCACACCTCCCACGCTCCTCACCCCTAACTCCTCACCCCTAATTTGCCGTTCTCAACGACAAATGAAGCTAGCGTTCTCACGCTGGCTTCGGGTTGACGGATGGTTGAGACGATCCGATAGTTAGTTACCAGGCGATCGCGTGTCAAATGACAGCGGACGTACCCCCGATAAGTGCCGTTAAAAAATTTAGTGTGGGGGTTTTTGCTCGTTGCGATCGTCGCAGTAGGAATAAACTGCTTGGGAAAGTTGGACGAGATGGAAGTGCCGACAAACTCAGTGCCAACGGTGGGGGAATTAGGGTTTTTAAAGTCAAGTTTGAGGTCGTGTACCCAACTAGAATGCACGTCGCCTGTAATCGCAATAGGATTAGAAGGTTGACGTTGTGCCAGAAATTGCAGTAACCGCTGACGTGCTGCAACGTAGCCGTCCCACTGATCGAGGTTGAATAACTCCGAACGAGAGCGCGGATCGACATCGAATTGGGCAAGTACGGTTTGTTGGGCGAGAATGTTCCACCGCGATCGGGAGCGAGTTAAACCTCGAAAAAGCCATTGCTCCTGCTGATGTCCCATCATCGTCGCGTTGGGAGCGAAAGCTTCCTGACAGCGAGATTTAAATCCACCACCGCAGGGTTGCGGGGTACGGTACTGGCGCGTATCCAAAATATTGAATTGAGCTAAGTCTCCAAAAGTAAAGCGACGATAGAGCTGTAACTGAGAGCCTTGGGGCGCGCGATCGCGTCGTAAGGGCATATGCTCGTAATACGCTTGGTAAGCAGCCGCCCGCCGCCGCAGAAAAGCAGATGGCGAGTCGCCGAAGCTAGAGCGATCGCCTGCATAGTTATTTTGCACTTCATGGTCATCCCAAGTCACGATCCAAGGAAATGCAGCATGTGCGGCTTGGAGGTTAGGATCGGTTTTATATAAAGCGTAACGGTTGCGGTAATCGGCAAGGCTAACGGCAGCGGGAGTACGGTGCGATCGCACGCTATCGGTGCGGGAGCCGCCATCGTAGATGTAATCACCCAAAAAGACAACGAACTCCAAATCTTCCTTGGCTAAGTTTTGATGTGCCGTGTAATAACCGTTCTGCCAATCTTGACACGAAGCAAAAGCAAACGTGAGTTGCCCCAGCGTGTCATTCAATGCAGCAGCGGTGCGCGTGCGCCCAATTTGACTTTCGACATCCCCTGCTTGAAATTGATACCAGTACCAACGTCCGGGTTGCAGCCCTTCTACCTCGACGTGGACGGCATGAGCGAGTTCGGGAGTGGCGATTGCTTCTCCCTGGCGGACGATTTGCCGCATATTTTCATCTGCCGCGACTTGCCACTGTACGACAACGGACTCGGGAGGCATCCCGCCACCCTCCAACGGATCGGGGGCGAGGCGCGTCCAAATGACTACACTCTCTGGCAGCGGATCGCCGGAAGCTACGCCTAACTTAAACGGATATTGGGAGAATTTCGGTTTCGCGATCGCATTTTTTGTCTGCCATTGACTGGCGATCGCTCCTGCCGCCAAAGCTGCTGCACCAAGCAGTAACTCCCGCCGCTGCAATTTGTTGTTAGTCATTTGTCATTTGTCATTTGTTGTTGGTGAGTGGTGCATGGTGTATGAGTTCTCCTCTGCTCTCCTGCTCCCTCTGCTTCTTCTGCTCCTCCCTCACCCCCGCGATAGTAATTGTACGATGGTCAAACCGAGGGTGATGGCAACTGTTAAACCAGTGATAGTAGTAAAGTTACGCAGCATTTGCAGCTGGCGCTCGGTGTCGCGCAAGGAGGATTGCGTCAGACGTAATTCCGTTTCGAGATTTTGCTGTTTTTCAAAATATTGAGGACTAAAGCCCGCTTGCTCTAATTTTTGAATAAAATCTTCTAACTCTGCATTTAATTTCGTATCGACAATTTCGCTAATCGCAGTGTGGGTTACCTCGTCAGCCGTCCATTCTTGCCAAAAATGCCTCAGTCGCTTCGATACCTCTTCCCGTAGTTCGCTCACTTGTTTGGCAAGTTCGGCATTGTAGTTACTTAAATGAATATCGGCGCTTCCAAGTTCGTCTTGTAAATGTGCTAGTTCGCCTTTAAATTCTCGCCAGCGGACATCAATTGCAGTTTCGATCGCCGCTAGACGCAAGTTAACATCTGTTTCTAAGCTGACGAGATCTGCTTTATTTGCCTTCACCTGCTCTAGGTTTGCTTGTAACTGTTGGTAGGATTGCCCTATAGCAGCAAATTGAGCTGGAATTTCTGTTAGTGAATCTAAGACAGCAAACGATTGTTTGAGGCGATCGCGAAGTTCTGTTAATTCTTGTTCGACAGACAACAGTTCGGTCAAATTATTTTTCATAAGAGTTTTTCGATCGGGCTTTCGTTCGGACTTTAAATAAATTATCCAAAATTATTTAGCTGCGCCAAACTTTGACGCAGAGCTGCTATTTTCTCATCTAAAGCATTGCAGTTGTCGCTGACGGCACGCAGATCCCTGATTTGTTTTAGCACTAACAAAGTGCGATAGGGTTGGGAGCTATTGCCAAACAAGCGCAAAGCTTCTGTCAGTAAAAAAGATAAATCTCGATCTTGGTTCCAAGGAGCGTCGATATGGGTCAACCAGTTAAAAGCAGTCGCCGGATCGACCTCTACACCTGCTTGGTAAAACAGCAGCAAGCTATCAGATGGCAATTCTTGGTCGATTCCTGCTTGAAAGCCGACGCCGAGATGTCTCAAGGCTGCGGTGCAATCTGGTGAGTGGCTCTGAGACGACAAAACTCCAGCTAAGTATAGAGCAGATAAATTTAGCGGTTTTTCCCACAGTTGTTGCTTAACGTAAGCTAGTAATTCTTCTATCCAATTTTGACCGATCGCAAGGTGAATCGTTTCCATGAGAGACTCAGGATCGAAACGATCTAATTGTTGTTCTACCTGTCGCTGCCACAGCGACAATACCTTAGTCTCTGCAGCTACGATCTTGGTAGGTGGCATCGGTTGGATGCGTTCGGTGTTGCGCCCTGCAATTTTTCCGCTAATTTTTTCCAGCAACCCAGGACCGATTTGAGTATATCCTTTATATACGGCGCGAATCACGTCGAGCAGTTCCTCGGCAGGAGTATCTTTCAAAAGATAGCCCTTGGCTCCAGCACGCAACGCTTCAGCTAGATATTCCTCGTCATCGTAACCGCTGAGGACGATCGTTTTTGTTTCTGGAAAACGTTCGGAAATGATGCGCGTTGCCGTCACTCCATCCATTCCGGGCATCCGAATATCAATCAGCGCGATATCTGGATTGAGAATATCCACCTGTTCGATCGCCGCTTGACCGTCGCTGGCACTGCCGATGATATCAATCTCAGGATCGAGTTCTAGCAATGCTTTCAGCCCTTGGCGAATCAGTTTTTGATCGTCTACCAGCAAAATCCGAATCATGCAGCAAACATTGACAAGTTAAAGGGTAGTGACTGGCAAGAGGTTGGCGATCGCTTGCAGTAAGTCGTCCGTGCAAAAGGGCTTGGTAAAATACTCCGTCGCACCCAGACTAAATGCTGTTTGCCGATGCCACTGATTTTCCCGCGAGGTCAATACGATGACTGGGAGTTGTTGCCATTGGGAGGAAGCACGGATTTCCCGTAGTAAGGATAACCCATCTACGCGGGGCATCTCCAGATCGGAAATGGCTAGGTCGAAGTGTTCCTCTGAGGAAGAGAGTTTTTCTAGCGCCTCTTGCCCATCACGGCACTGTACGACTTTATACCCTGCTGCTGTGAGAATCCGCTCTAAAATTCGCCGAAATGCGATCGCATCATCTACGATCAATATCTTGGGAATTTCTTCAGTTGTAGCTGAAAATGACTCTAGTCGGCTGCTTTCTTGATGAATTGTTGCTGACGCGCTCGAAAACTGAGATAGTAATTCTTGAAACCGATCGGGCGAGAGGACGGGAACGATTTCCCCCGTACCCAGCACCGTACAACCGAGCAGGTAATTTGGCACTCTTACTGTAGTGTCAAAAGGCTTGAGGACTAATTCTCGCTCTCCCAACATCTGGTCTACAGCTAATACGACTGTCTCCGATCCAATTTCCAACACGAGTCCCAAACGTCGGTCTAGTTCGGTAGCGTTAGCGAAGCTTAACGAAGTCATCGCGCCGCGCCGCCACTGGTAAGGTAAAAACTGTGGCAAATAGTAGAGTCGAGCCGGGAAATCGCGCCAAGAGATCGTGCTGCCATGCTGCAATCCCGTACCGTATTCAGACAAGACGATAACCTCTCTAACCTGAGACGCAGGAATTGCCAAGGTTTGCTGCTGGCATTTGCATAATAGCAGCGGCAAAATACTCAAAGACATGGGAATGCTAATGGTAAACTTAGTACCCTGTCCCACCGTGGTTTCCACGCTTACAGTACCGCGCAAGCGCTCGACTTGTAGGCGGACGATATCTAGTCCCAAACCTCGTCCGGATAAAGTCGTGACCGTGGCAGAGGTAGAAAAACCAGAACGAAATAAAAAGTCGAGAGTTTGCTCTGCAGTCAGTACCGTATCTGGGTTGCACAATCCCAGTGCTTCGGCTCGTTGTCGCACCGTTGTCAAGTCAATTCCGCGCCCGTCATCGGCAAGAGTAATGACCAGTTGATTGCCTTCAGTTGCTGCAATTAGACTCATCCGCGCTGTCGGAGATTTGCCAGTTGCCTGCCGCTCTGATAAAGACTCGATGCCGTGGTCGAAAGCATTGCGGAATAGATGTAATAGGGGAATTTTTAACTGTTCGAGGATTGCCCGATCGATTGTGGTTTCCCGCCCCTCGATCGCCAACTGGACAGATTTGCTGTAGCGCTGGCTGAATGATTGTTGGGCAGCGGCAAACTGATTTGCCAAAGTTCCAAACCTGACTAGGCGCGACTCGGTCAAATCTCCGCGTAAATCGTCGAGTTGCTGGCGCAATTCTACCAGGGCTTCCCGCATTTCTAGAGAAATCAATTCCACATCTGCCCTAGCTTCTTGCACCTGAACGATCAGTTCTTGCAGGTCTTGTAAAGAATGAGATGCGGGTATTTGGTAGTCGGTAGTTGGTAATTGCTGATTGAGTGGTGCGTGGTGCGTGGTGGAGCGGGCGGCAGCGGAGGTGTCCTCCGCATTGGAAAGCGGGCGGTGCGGGAATTGCATTCCCAAGCCAGCGGATGCGGGGGTTTCCCCCGCATTCAAGCTGCGTGCATTAAGCCGCGTGCCGCGTCGTGGTGCGTGGAAAGACAATGCCTCCCCTGCTTCCTCTGCCTCTCCTGCTCCTCCGCTTCCTTGTCCCCTGTTTTTCCTACCAAGCGTAGCCAGTTGGTTGTAAAGAGCCTGTATGTCTTCGCTGAGGGGGTTGAGCTGGGCAGCCCGCTGTTTTAAAGTTAGATCGACCTGATGCAGTTGTTCTTGATACAAAGATAGTCGTTCGTAACTGACGAACAACTCGCCGATGGTGTTATCGATTCGATCCAGTCGCGATACGGGTATTCTTAAATTTAAACTGCGAATGCCAGAGGCGATCGCCAGCGAATCGTTAAGGAGTTGGACATCGGTAGGAGCAAACTGCTGCGCACCCGCACCGAAGAGTTGAGAGTCGAGCAGCGAAAATTCTTCTCCAGATGTCTCAGTTCTAGTCCTAGGTGGCAGCGATCGCAGAAAATTTTCAATCGCCGTTACGGCGGGTAGTAGGGTCGTTGCTTCTAAGTTATTAACTGCTTCAGGATCGCTGGTGGCAGTGACAATCAAGCTACCGATCTGTTCGACGCTTTGGGAAAGCAACTCGTAGGCTAGCTCCCGCTGTTCTACCCGTTCGTGCTGCAAGGCTTGCAACAAGTCCTCTAGCTGATGGGACAGGCGGCTGAGCGTGGTAAACTGAGCAATTCCCGCTCCACCTTTAAGGGAATGAGCTGCCCGCAGCATGGTAGAGTATACTCCGCTCGAATTCGGCTCGGTATCTGTCGCTTGCAACTGGCGAATACCTTGTTCCAGAACGGATAATTGGTCTGGGGCATCTTCGTACAGAAAGCAAGTGCGTATTTCTCGAGTAATTGCCTCTAGGCTTGCAGCATCCAGCACCATAGTTAATCTTCTACTCGAAATCGGGACACGGAAAGTTGGAGTTCGCGAGCAACTTCAAGGAGTTCCTGTAGCGTGGATAGCACGGCAGCGGATTCAGTCGAAGTCGTTTGGGCGATCGCTGCTACTGTTTGCATGGTTTGATTGACCATACAAGAGTTATCTGCTTGAGAAACTGTCCGCACGGAAATTGATTGCAGCAATTGGTCGATTTCTTGACCGATCTGTGCCATTTCTTGCAGGTTGCTTTTGGTTTTTGCCACCAGTTGGGTTCCTGTTGCTACAGAGGCGTTGCTAACTTCCATCGTTTTTAACACATCGCTGGTTCCTTGCTGAATGGTTCGTACCAATCGCTCGATTTCCTTGGTTGCGTCTGTCACTCTTTCTGCTAAGCGTCTGACTTCGTTAGCAACGAGACGAAAGCCTTTACCGTTTTCTCCGGCTCTAGTCGCTTCGATCGCGGCATTGAAGGCGAGGACGTTGGTTTTTTCAGAGATTGCCGAGATAATGCTGACGATTTTGGAAATTTCTTGGGAAGATTCTGCCAGCCGTTTGGCTTTTACAGTTGTCTCCCAAACATTGGTACGGAGTGTTTCCATACTACTGACAGTCTCATCCATCGTGCGGTCGCTGTCTTGAGCGGCTTCTAGTGCCTGACGGGCAATGGTAGCGGCAGTTTGGGCGGAACTAGCGATCGCTTGGATCGACTGCTCCATTTCTTCTACAGAGGTCAATGCCTCTGCCACTGTTTCGGCTTGGGTATTAGCTTCGCAGGCAAGTTTTTCCACAGAAGCTTCGCTGTCTACTGCCGATACTTGCACTTGTTCGGCAGCTGATTTAACTTGTAAGACTATCTCGCGCAGGCTAGCAATAACTGTGTTGAACGCATCGGAAATCGCGCCTGTTTCCCCCTGCGAAACTTTAGCTCTGACTGTCAAGTCACCGTGTTTGACTGTTTCTGTCTCCAACAGCAGATTGATCATACCTCGCTGCAACCTTTCTTTTTCCTGGCGCTGGCGAGTTTCGGAGGTGCGCATTGCCTCTAGGTTGGCTTCAATGTTTGCCGTCATCGCATTTAATTGCCGCGCTAGAATGCCAATTTCATCACCGCGCTGAGAATTTTCTAATCTCTCTCCCTGCTTGCCCTCGCCTACTGCTTGGGCGAATTCTGCCAGTCGTTTGAGCGGACGGGCAAAGGAGCTGGCGATCGGAATTGCCACTAATGCTGCTATCAACAGCATTCCCGCTCCAATGCCATAGGCTGTTTTTTGCTGTTGGGCGAGCAGCTCGTCTAATTCTGACATGGGGCGAGCTACAAAGGTCATGCCTACAGGCTTGGCTTTTGTAGGATTGAGTTCTTGTTGGTGGTCGTATAGTGGTTGGTATATTCCTAGATATTCCGCACCAGCAATCGTTGTTTTACCGATAAATTCTTGTCCTTTACCTAGAACGGTGGCAGCTACATTTCGAGGCGATCGCGTGCCGATATCTCGCGTTTTGCCGTCCCCAATGGGGATGTTGGAGGCAATGCGCCAGTCTTGGGCAAATACTGCTGAAATGGGAATGCCCACCCGTTGTTTCAAGCTATCGGTGTTTAAAAAGTTACGATTTTCCACCGAACCGACAATTACAGTGCCTACAACCCGATTGTTGAGTTTGATAGGGCGGACGACAATACTGACTAGAGCAGCTTTCCCCCCATCGATACTGGAATTATTTACAGTTACAGGCTGTGCCGCTTGAGGCTGCGACCGCACTCCAATATTTGCTTGTTTGTCCTGCCCCAAACGGTTGAGAAAATTTCCCTGCCACAACTCCATGCCTCGCAGTGTTTTTCCCGTGCGTAAGGCATTTTGAACTATGGGAATATCTGCCAGATTTATCCCCAACGGTAGAGAGACGCGCTGATATTGTGGCGAGAGTTGGAGTTGTTCGGCGGAGGGATTAAACGATGTTGCGGATAAAGTTTGAATATACTGAGCTACCGTTCTACCCTGGGCATCGGTGACAATTCTCAAGTTTTTTTCTACCGAGTCGCTTTCATCGGAAACCTTCAAACTCTCCATGTAGGCTTGCAATTGCTGCCGATAGGCACTGATTTGGCTCGGACTGCTCAAATTAATTTTTAAAGTTTGGACGAACTGGGCAATCGTGTCTGACTCTGTCTGTGCCTCGTCTACATTCCACATCACATAATCTTCATTGAAGTACGTCCCATCTCTTTGTAACGACTGCTTGGCTTTTTGCAGCAAGGCGTCTCTAGTGACTGTGACGATTCCCTGAGTGATGACGACGATTGGTAGGGCGGTGCTAATTATTAAAACAATGGCGAGTTTGGTACGGAAGTTGAAGTTTTGCCAGGCGTTCGTAATTCTGCTTCCAGCGACTCTAATTTTGGGCATGAGCGGCTGTTGACTAACGGTACTTTCAACCGCATTCTCTACTACCGAATTTGTCTCTAGCACTGGTTTGCCCATTTCTGAGCTATTTGCCTCCCGCCACACATCAGAATTTTCCAAAGTTTCCAGCGCCTTTCGTGCTACAGAACCGTAGATTCCATCTGGATCTTGGGCGATCGCTTCTCGGTAAAATGCAGCAGCTTTAATAACATCTCCTGTCTGCTCTAAGGCATTAGCGAGCGTGATTTTATTCACCAAATCTTTCGGTTCGCGTTCGACTTCTGCTGCTAGCGCCGCAATATGCTGTGGCGTGGGCAGATTTGGATAACTTTTGCTAGATGCTGTCATGGATGTACTGAGGTGCGATCGCAGGTGGATAGAGCCGTGAAAAGTGCATTCACATTCAGAGCGGTTGCGGGACGTTCGAGTTGGGCAGTACCGGTGCCATACAATTTTAAAGCTGGTGGAAATTCTGCCTGTACGGGCAGAAATTGCTCTGGAGCGAGCGATACAATTCCCTTAAGCAGCGATACCACGCAGCCGACTTGCCGCAAATCTTGCTCTCTTGCCACATGAACGCTGCCGTTCAGTACGACAAGAGTTAAGTTAGTCTTGGCATGAGCCTTTCTGACCGAGCTGTCTAGCCCTAACAAGCTGCTTAAATCTAGTACCCACAACAACTTGCCGCGCTGATTTGCTACCCCTAACAATGTTGATGCTACGCCAGGAATGGGGCAAATCTGCTCTAGGGTTAAGGTTACTATACCTGCCGTATGTTCCAACGGTAATAACAGTTCCGTCACCGGCGATAGCTGAATGTGAAAGTATTCGGTGAGCATTAGAGCAAACTAGTCGGTAGAATGCGGTTACTAGCTAAGATGACTACATACTGTCTGGACTAGATCGAGCGGTGCAAAAGGTTTAGCAATATATGCATCTCCTCCTTGGCGTAAAGCCCAAAACCGATCGAACTCCTGATCTTTCGAGGAACAAAAAATAATTGATATATCTTCAAATTTCGGACTGGCACGTAGTTGGCGGCATAAATCGAGTCCACTTATCCCAGGCATAACAATATCTAATACAATCAGATCCGGTCGTTGATTGGCTGATAACCAGTGCAAAGCAGATTCAGCCGATTCAACACAAACCACATTTAAGCCAACTTGTTGCAACAAAGCCACTATCAACCGCCGATCGGTCAGGCTGTCTTCAACAACTAAAACGGTTTTCATCTATAAATTTCAGCTAAAGTAAAAAGTATCTAGTTGTAGTTGCTGATAGTTGACTTTTCTGAGTTCTCCGATGTAGAAATAGAAATTTGGTTTTGTAGTTTCTAGATTTATGTTTGTTCCGGTGTTAATTTAACTTCTAAGACAGGAACTTATCAAAATTTTGTAAACTTGTCTATAGATAGCAGCAGATCTTAACCGTAAAATTATATACAGGTAAGCAGCGAATAGGTAGGCTCAAAACAGGCAGCAGGAATAAATTTATACTAATTATTCGCCGCTCGCTACTCGCTACTGACCTACTTACCACTTGCTAATTTACGGGTTATCGATAATGAATTGAATACCTCGGTCAATAGTCGCGTCTACTTCTGCGGGCGTAACTGGTCTCGGGGTAAACAAATCTCTTTGTGCTGGTTTGATTTCGATAACTTTAGTTGCCGGCAGTTTGGCGGTAGCAGGCGATCGCTCTGTTGCGGTTTCCAATTCTATCGTTCCCAAAATTTTTGCGTTGCCTTGAACTATCGTCTGCTTCTGTAAACTTTCAACTGTTGAGATTTTATTTATACCAGAATTGACTTCTGTTTGAGCTAAAACTGACTGACTCAAAGCGGCTGTTACCAGTAATATGGCAGTTGCAATGAGGGAAAATCGTGGGTAGAGCATAGCTTTAGCTTGTCTTGACAAGCAAGATGTTTGAGTAAACTTCTACACTCCATAGGTCAGCAAACAAGTACGTATCTTGCAAACACAAACTAACCTAGTTCGCACCACATCTAATTTCAATTTTACTTATGCTTTTTAGATTAAAGTTCCGATTTTTTCTAATCGTACTAACACTACTCAGTAATAATCTGTATCGGCGCTAACTTAGTTTTTCTCTTCTCCAGTGAGGCAAGTCGGGAGTCGGGAGTCGCAAATCGGGGACAAGGAAGCAGAGGAGCAGAGGGAGATTAAATTACTCTTGGCTTGTTTACTCCTGGCTTGTTGATAACTGATAACTGGTCACCACTCACTACTCATGCTTGGCTGAAAACTGCTGCCAACAAAGATACAGCGCCCGTGGAACGTGGAAGCAACCTTTCCATTTGCCACCTTTAAGATTTAATAATACTTGTCCCTGACGATCCAAATAGCCGAACCATTCGCCATATTCAGGATCGGCAAAATGCGACCAAGTATAATCGTGCATTTTCTGATACCACTCCCAACACGCTTCGCGTCTCGTCAGGCGATATCCCATTGCCAGTGCTACCAATGATTCTAAATGCACCCACCACAATTTTTGATTCCATTCCAGTTGTTGAGGTGGATGTCCGTCAGCATCCATAAAATAGTACAAACCACCGTATTCGTTATCCCAGGCAAAGTTGAGAATATTAAGGATTATGTCAACTGCTCGGTCGATCGTTTTGGTATCGTTGTGGCGACGTGCAATATCCATGATGAACCACATGGCTTCAATCCCATGACCGGGGTTAATCAGCCTGCCATCAAAACAGTCAATATGGGAACCGTCGGGAGTGACGTTTTCATACATTAACCCGCGATCGCTATCTAAAAAATCGGTCATGACTTCGCGCACGGTGGCAGCTAAAATTTCCTCTAGGCGATCGCTGGGTAATAGCCAGTCCATCTCTAGGGATAGGTTGGCTAAGATCATCGGTACTGCTAGCGATTTGAGCGATCGCGTCCCAGGATAAGCTTTGTTGTATTTGCCTTTGGGGTTATTCTGGCGGCGTAAAACGTTGTTGTAAGCTTGCAAGGCGACATCCTTTGCCCAGTCCTCTCCCGATGCTAGGGCGTATTTACTGAATGCCATTGCGGCAAAGCAGTCAGAAAAGATATTGTATGGTTGTACTAAAGGATTACCAGCGCGATCGAGGGCAAAGTACCAGTTACCATCAGCATCTCGTCCGTATTGTGCCAGAAAATTTGCGCCGTTTGCTGCAACTTTGAGCCATTCCGAACGTTTTTCTACTTGATTGTACAGCATGGAAAAAATCCAGACTTGGCGATTTTGCAACCAGATGAACTTGTCGGTATCGTAAACTTTCCCCGCGCGATCGAGACAAGTGAAGTAGCCGCCTTGCTGCCAGTCTATAGAATGCCGCTCCCAAAACGGAATTACGTCGTTGAAAAGAGCATTTTTGTACAGTTCAGCTAGTGCTTTAAAATCTTGCTGCATGAATCTTTCTACGAATGGCACAATCGGGCGATCGCCACAATTATCACCTTGCTATAGATAATTCACAAGGGCTGTATTGCATGTATTCAAGAGCGATGGTAGATGACAATGTTAAACTGCTCATCCTCAGAAGGAGGCTGAAAGTACTTGGTTATTTCCTCAAAAACTGTATCGCTGGCAAAAGCTGAATCTTCTGGTTGATTTTGACTTCGCTCTTTTAATTGATGCTTACAAAGATCATCAGTTGCGTTAATGAAATATAGCCTATGGGCTGCATTAGCTTTCTCAAACAATCCGCGAAACCACTTGCGTTGGTTGATTGTGTTGGCTGAAAAATCTAGAACGACCGATATTCCTCTAGAGAGGAGATCGCTGATATGCGATGCAATCGCAGCCCGAAGGCGTGGCGAGTATTTAATATAGCTGGGGATATCGACAATTTCGTCAGGATAAAGTTGGGCAAGTAGCTCGTCTTCAATGAGAAGAATTGCGTTGTATTCTTTGGCTATCTGCCTTGCTAACGTAGATTTTCCCGCAGCCATTTTTCCACAGAAGAAAAATAGAGTTGATTTAATATTCACTTTAAGTCTTTGTTACTTCATCACAATCTTTATTTTGTCAGCTTCATCAATTTGTTAAGTGGCGTTCTCGCTGTCTGCTTCCTCTATACTAAAGTTGACCGATCGCACTCGTCACAAACTGTCAATAGTAAAATCGATCGGCTTAGTAAAATTGAGCGACTCAAACCTATCACCGAGTATCAAACCGATCCACTTCAATACTTGTCTAGCCCAGAGCTAGAGCTGTATAACGGTGAAGTTGTGTGGCGGCAGAACAACCTTAACTCTGACCGACAGTCTCTGTTCCGTCCGCACCAACGCAGTGTTCGACGGATGACCTACCTTTAGTCAAAATGACAGTATTAGAACATTTGTTCACAAAGCTTGCAAGTAAATTGTCTTGACAGTAATATAGGGTACTTTATTTTAGTTTCGCGTCCGAAACCATGCTCAACCAATACCTCTCTGTGAAAGAAAGCTCTGAAATCCTAAACTGCTCGGAGCAATATGTCCGCCAACTGCTCCGGTATGGTGAAATCAGCGGCGAGAGGATCAGTAATCGATGGATTGTAGCATCAGAATCTGTTCACGAGTACCGTTGCAAGGGAAAGGATGCCAATATGGGCATTCCCGATCATGGGCGACGATCCTTCAGTAAACCAAATCTCAAAGCCTTAAGCTTTTTTTCTGGCTGCATGGGTCTAGACTTAGGGCTGGAAAAGGAAGGAATCAAGGTACTGCTTGCCTGTGAAGTTGATTCAGCCGCCCGAAAAACAATAGAGACAAATCGACCGGATATGGCGCTGCTTGGGGATATTAGGGATTATTCAGCGACAGAAATTAGAGGAAAAGCAGGATTAAGTTCGACCGATGAGATTGATGTAATCGTCGGTGGTCCACCATGCCAAGCCTTTAGCAGTGCAGGAAAGCGGCAAGGATTCAATGACGATCGAGGAAATGTCTTTTTGACATTCATCGATTTAATTACTGAACTTAAACCCAGATTTGCAGTCATCGAAAACGTGCGAGGATTATTGTCCGCTCCATTGAATCATCGACCGCATGAAATGAGAGGAAAGAATTTCCCGCTTCTATCTCAAGACGAACAAAGAGGGGGAGCATTGCTTTTTATCACCCGAAAACTCAAACAGGCAGGATATAGCATTTCCTTTAACCTATATAATTCCGCTAATTTTGGATCGCCACAACAACGAGAAAGAGTTGTGATTGCTTGTAGCCGTGATGGAGAAAAGCTTCCCTATCTCACGCCGACTCACGCGGAGAAGGGTTTATATGGGCTGCCACCGTGGAAAACATTACGGGAGGCTTTAGACGGTCTTCCCGAAGATGGGCATCATTTTGTCAAGTTTCCTGAAAAACGGCTCAAGTATTATCGGCTGCTGAAACCTGGACAATACTGGCGGAATTTACCAGAAGAGTTGCATCAAGAAGCACTAGGGGCTTCTTATCATGCGGGAGGGGGGAAAACTGGTTTTTACCGGAGGCTAGCTTGGGATAAGCCTGCTCCAACGTTGGTAACCCATCCAGCAATGCCTGCCACCGACCTAGCGCATCCAGAAGAAGATAGACCGCTCAGCATCGAAGAATACAAGCGTATCCAAGAATTTCCAGATGATTGGACGATCGCAGGCACTTTGCTCGATCAATATCGGCAAGTTGGAAATGCTGTTCCCTGCTCTTTGGGGAAGGCGATCGCTAGGATGTTATTGACTCATTTGAAAGGAGAAACACCGGTAGCTTATCCCGACTTCCCCTATTCGCGATACCACAAAACTGACGATGTAAGTTGGACAGTTGAAACGTTAGGTAATCTCGAAGAACTAGCGGTAGAACAGCTTTCTTTAAATTTAGTCTGACACTTCAGACAAAAATTGCCAAGGATTGCTTACTTCTACCGCTAAAGCTTTTGGATTGCTGCTCAAAACCTGTTGAACAAATACGACAAAATTCTCTTCCGAGAAACGATCCGTGTCGTACTTCTCATTGAAGTATGACCATCGGTATAATCCTGTCCTGGCATCAACTCTATACCATTTTTCAATGGGTTGGTTGATCCTTACCCTGGAAGATGAGCTATTTTCCGAGTTGCTGCGGTTCTTGACTTGCAATAGAGAACCATCTACGTTGCAAAAATCAACATGACGAACGGACTCGCCCCAGCAGCAACACCAACCATATTCAGCTAACTGTTCAGCTAGAAATTCCTCAAGAAGTAAGCCTTGAATATTTTCTGCGGACATTGATAGTCTGTGAGCATATTTGATCTGCTCAAGATGCTCTTCTGTTAAGCCCGTTAATCTAGCATTGATGATTGTAGTGACGACTGGATCGGCAACTGTTCCGGGAGGCTGCGAGATGCGTCTCGAAATTCTGTTCTCGTAACTATCACAGTACCTTCTCAGCCAAGACTGGGCTAAAACTTCTGGCGTGTTACCTTTCATCGTTGGAGAAAGTCCAGGATTCCTGTAACAGGCTGTTAAAATCGTGCGGTGAGCTTCTAAAAATGGCTGGTCTTGCTGGGAAAAGGCATTTTGAAAGGTTTGTAAAAAGCTCTCTTCAGAACTAGAAGTATTGATAATGTTATCAAAGGTAACGGGCATGAATATCTTTCCTCTGTGGGCATGAAAAACTAATCAGAAATGCCCAGATTGTACGTCAGAATGCTTATTTTACGCTCTATCCAGTTACGCCCAGCCTCTTGAGATATTGAACTGTGACCGATAATTTATCAACTACTGCCCCAACAGATAGACTAAATCCGTCGAACTATTTATTAGACTGACTTCTCGTAACCTAATACGCCTATTCAGGTGAATAGACTACATATTTGCTAGTCTAACTCCGATATTTAGCTGATTAGACTGCGTATTTGCTCGTATATTACTGGAATCTGAATAATTAGACAGACAAACTTCAGTAAATTTTCTCTTTTTCTGCCTGCCTTTTGCAGTCTAACCTGTAAAACAGGGTGCTTAGACTGCAAAGCTTTGAAGAATACTAATGAAACAGCACTCGAAGCAGTTACCCGATCGCATTCATCATACTTGTTAAATAAAGCATCATTATTCAGTCATAAAAAAGTAGGGTGGGCATTGCCCACCCTACTAACAAGTAAAGATCAAACAACAGATAATTTCTGCTCTTTTTCTTGCATGTATTCGGTGACGATTTGTCGGAAATGTTCGCCTTCAATTGTTTCGTTATCGACTAACAAATCCACTAAGCGATCGACTAAATCGCGATTTTCGCGGATAACTGTCCGAGCTTTTGTGAATGCCTCAGTCGCGATCGCTCTGACTTGATTGTCGATTTTTCTTGCCATCTCTTCGGAATATTCCGATCGTTCCATCCACCCTCCCCCTAAAAATACCTCGTTATCTGGACTTTCCAGAGCAACTGGACCCAAATCTGACATTCCATATAATGTCACCATTTCCCGCGCTAGGTTAGCAACCATTTTTAAGTCTCCAGAAGCGCCCGTAGTCACTTCCGAGTCGCCAAATACTTCAGCTTCAGCGGCTAATCCTCCCAGGGCGATCGCAATTCGGTCTAAAATCCAAGCGCGACTGCGCAAGTAACTACTGTCTACATTTTCTTCATCGGGTACGCTCTGGGCAAAGCCACCAATTCCGCCCGAACGGGGAATAATCGTCACTTTATTTAAAGGATCGGAATTTTTCAGCAGTGTAATTAACAAAGCGTGTCCGATTTCATGATAAGCCAACAACCGCTTTTTCTTACTGTCTAATAAAGGCGTCAGCGACAACCCAATCGTAATTCGGTCGATCGCATCCATAATTTCTAACGGTGTAATCGCCTCTTTGCGCCGCCTTGCCGTCAGAATCGCCGCTTCGTTGAGCAAATTCGCTAAATCTGCACCAGAAAAACCAGGCGTGCGTTGGGCGATCGCTTCTAAAGAGACAGAGTCATCAACTTTCTTATTACGGGCGTGGACTTGTAAAATTCCCAATCGTCCTTTGTAAGCTGGCAGATCCACCGTGACTTGGCGATCGAATCGACCGGGACGCAATAATGCTGCATCTAGCACGTCAGGACGGTTTGTCGCGGCGATGATAATAATTCCCGTGTTGCCTTCAAACCCATCCATTTCTGTGAGCAATTGGTTGAGAGTTTGCTCTCTCTCGTCGTTTCCGCCGCCAATTCCCGCACCTCTTTGTCTGCCTACTGCATCAATTTCATCGATAAAGATCAAGCAGGGGGCGTTGTCTTTGGCTTTCTTGAATAAATCCCGCACCCGCGACGCACCGACACCAACAAACATTTCGACGAATTCGCTACCGGAGATGCTAAAAAATGGGACTCCTGCTTCACCCGCGATCGCTTTTGCTAGGAGAGTTTTTCCCGTGCCTGGAGGTCCGATTAACAAGACTCCCTTGGGAATTTTTGCCCCAACTGCGGTAAATTTCTCTGGCTGTTTGAGGAAGGTAACGACTTCTTGTAATTCCTCTTTGGCTTCGTCAATTCCAGCTACATCGTCAAATTTGACGCCTGTTTTAGCTTCCATCTGGAATCTAGCGCGAGATTTACCAAAACTCAAGGCTTGGTTAGAAGAATTAGCCGAACGACGCAACAAGAGCAACATCAACGCCATCAACGGCACGATCCACAGTAAATTCGCTAGCAGACCCATTGCGGCTCTACTATCGGCAGAAGAATTCACTTCCAATGGGACTTGTCTTTCTCTAGCTCTGTTAATTAATTCTGGATTTTGTTGTAATAACAATACTTCTTTAGGTGGCTCGTCCGCCTTTTGTCCCTTGAGCTGAACTTTAGCAATATTCTGTGCTGGGTCAAGCTCTATTCTGGTGACATCCCCGCGATCGATGCTGCGTAACAATTCACCGTAATTCAGCGTATTAGAATTTTCTCTTTGCGCCAGCACTGGAGTACCTACAAGCATTGACTGCAATACCATTGCGCTTGCTGCCAAGTGCCATAGACTCCGCTTCGCCATATTCATAGCTTTGCTACCTGCTGGCGATCGCCGATCTAATGACTGTTTGCGCGAACCTCTCATATTAGATTGCCCTCTGTCGCTGCCTTGACCCATAAACCAACTGTTTTGCAAAGAACGGTAGGTATAGTCCACCGTTCTACTTCATACTTAACAAATTGAAGATATTTTGCCTTAGCTCAAGCTACAAACTCAATTCTTCCAATCTCTAGTGTAACTTCCTGAATCAGTTGTCAGTTATCAGTGAGTAGTGAGTAAGTAGTGAGTAGTGACCAATACCAACTACCCATTACCGTTCTTTTGAATTTGACATAGCAAGGTAGAAATCGTTATATTTAGTTTAAGCATACTCGTAATGAGTATGATTAGCAACAAATAAAAACTATAAAAAGTCAAAAATTACTATAAGCTCGGAAGTTTTCTAGTTTTGCTTTTGCAATAATCAACAAATACCATCAACAAGGATTGAGATATGGTTAAGATTGTGGGTATCGGTGGCAGCTTGCGGAAAGATTCCTACAGCCAACTCGCATTAGAAATTGCAGCGAGGCGAGTCGAAGCATTAGGAGCAGAAGCAGAGATATTAGACTTAAGGCAGATGCAGTTACCGTTTTGTGATGGGAGCGACGAGTATCCAGGCTACCCAGATGTAGAGCGGTTGCAGAATACCGTCCAGCAAGCTGATGGTCTGATTTTAGCCACGCCAGAGTATCACGGTAGCGTTAGCGGCGTACTAAAGAATGCTTTAGATTTGATGAGCTTCGATCAGCTCGATGGCAAAGTTGTCGGCGCGATCAGCGTCTTAGGCGGTCAACCTAACAGCAATGCTCTCAACGATCTGCGGTTAATTATGAGATGGGTTCACGCTTGGGTGATACCGGAACAAATTGCGATCGGACAAGCGTGGAAAGCTTTTGGTGCTGATGGTAAGCTATTGGATGAGAAATTATCGCAACGCTTCGACCAATTTGCCCAAAGTTTAGTCGAGAATACGCGCAAACTGCGTGGAGTCTCATAAGAGTCAAGGCGCACAGATAGCTGTGCGCCACCGTAATCTAATGATGGTGATGATGTCCGTCGTGATGGTGGTGATGCCCGTCGTGATGGTCGTGATGGTGGTGGTGAGCGGACACAACCGCTAACTGAGGATTAACCGAGAGTGCCTGCTCTGATAAAAGCGCCGCGATTTGAGGATTTGCCCATTCTGCTGCCATTTGCAGAAAGCGGGGCTGGTCGTTCACGCAAGGCATTTGCACGTAGCTAATTGTAGAATGCTTGCGTCGCAAATCGTGAATGATGTGGTCTACGTCTAGTAAAGTTTCGTGATTTTCTGTGGCAAAACCAATTGGCATGAAGACGATCGCCATTGCTCCCAAATCGATCAGATTTTTTGCTGCTTGGAATGCATTTGGTTGCGTCCATTCAATTAAAGGCGTGTCGTGGTTGAGCCAGCCTACAGAGATCAGCGGATAGCGGTAGATCAGTTTTTCTCTAACTAATTCGTATAGAGCTTGACTTTCTGCAATCCCTGACGTGAAACCCTTAGCTTTGTGGGGACAGCCGTGATTCATCAACACGATGCCTATTTGAGAAGGTAGGTAGGCAGACGCGAGATCGGCGGCGATTTTTTCTTCTACTAACTGCGCCATCAAATTGATGTATGCAGGTTCGTTGTAGAAAGAAGGAATATAGCGTTGTCCCTTTAGCCAGTGTTCGTCACCGTCAGCTAACTTTGCTAAGGCATTATTGACTTGTTCGACAGCAATACCGCTGGTAAAAATAGAATCGACAACAAGTAAAGGATAAATCAGCAGTTTGTCAAATCCTTGTGCCTTAATTTCCGTCAGGACTTGCTCTGGAAGGTAGGGAGCGCAGAAGTTAAAGGCTTTAAAAACTCGAACGCGATCGCCCCATTGAGCTTGTAGCTCTTGCTCGATTCCCGCGCGTTGCTGCTCGAAAATTGCATTATGAGGGGAAACAAAGTGGTTGTGTTGATGCTGCCACTCGTGTAAGTCAAACATTGCCAATAGCTTTGCTAAAGGAGGATAGATCCACGTTGGCACTGGGGCAAACTTAGCTGTAAGTAAATTTAATGCTTGTTCGTTATAGTTGGCAAAATCTGCATAGCTTTCAACTTCACCATAACCCATTAGTAAAACGGCAACTCTATCTTGGTTAGAATTTGGAGCTGGCGCTTGGGGTTGCTGTTTCTCTGGAGTTGCTACCAATTTCCTTGCCTCGCCTGAATAAATTTTCTGCCAGTCATTAATGCTTCTAGCAGGGAGAGTATAAACTCCCATGCCCCGCTACCGCTGGTATTACTCTTACTCAAACTAGGTTAGCATCCCCTATAGGGGGATTGGTCTATCCATAGGGGAAATCTTCATTAAGTGGTGAGGAGCGAGGACAAAAAACAGAGGGAGAAAAACAAGAAAGCCTCTCGCCTCTTCCTACGCACCACTAAGACTAAGCAACAATCGTCCGATCGCGACCTTCTTGTTTAGCCCGATAGAGAGCAGTATCGGCAGCTTTGAGAATAGCTTCTCCCTCTAATCCGTGCTTGGGAAAGCTAGCTACTCCTAAAGATAGAGTAATTGCTCCTATAGGTTGACCGGAACATTCAACATGCAGTTGTTTGGCGGCGGCGCGAATTTGTTCGGCACGTAGTTGCGTCACCCCCAAGGAAGCTTCGGGAAGAATGAGAATAAATTCCTCTCCACCGTAACGACAAGCAATATCAGAACCTCGAACTTGACTTTGCAAGCAGCGTCCCAATTCCCGCAATACGGCATCGCCAGCATCGTGCCCTAGGGTGTCGTTGAAGCGCTTGAAGTAATCGACATCGAGCATAATTATGGAAAGCGGTTGTTGCTTGCGATTGCAACGTAGCATTTCCCGCTCTAAAGCTTCTTCCATATAACGTCGATTAAATAAACCAGTCAAAGAGTCGCGAATGCTCTGGTTCTTCAAAGTCTCGCGGAGCTTTAAATTAGCTAAAGTCGGAGCGATATGCTCTGCCACGCCAATCGCCAGTTGCCTTTTGGCAGGGGAAATAACGCCCTTTTCTAGCGAACCGAGATAAAGCACGCCAAAGGTTTCTCGATGCGCCATCAACGGCACGCACAGAGATTCAGCTGGTAAGCTGTGGTGTACGTGCTTGCAGAGTAAACCATCGTCGGTATCATCGACCCAATGAGGTTTACCCAAGCGCAGCGCCCAGCAATCATCGGGATTAAAAGCTTGCTGGTTCGCCAGGAGAGGTACTCCCCAGGTAGCAACTGGTTCTAGCAAACTTTTCGTGTTGCGGTTGAGAAAAATTCCTCCCGATGCCTGCGGAAATAGAGATTGTACGAGTTGAGCTAGGGTAGTGCAAGCCTCTTCCAAAGTAAGACAAGCTTGTAGTACGTCAACGGTATAGCTGAGATAGGTAATTTCGTGATTGCGCTGTTTGAGTTCGTTGACCCAATTACTGAGTTGCTCGTTAGCTTGCGCTCTTTCTGCTTCTGCTTGCTTGCGCTCGGTTACGTCAGTACCAGAAGCGATAATGTAGCTAATTTTGCCACTGGCATCGTACATCGGTGTAAAAGCAAAATCAATCGTAATGAATCGATCGTCGCCTACTTTTGCTTCACCTTCATAGCGCACCCTTTCACCCTGACTGACGCGATCGATCGCCGATCGCAATTCGGCTTGTACCGTAGGAGAGTAAGACCACCAGTAAGTTTGAATCAGGGACTTACCTAAAACATCTTTGGGCTGAAGATCGGCTGCATCCAATAAAGCTTGATTAGCTTCGATTAGCGTACCATCAGCAGAGAGAACGGCAACAAAGGCAAATAAGCTGTTGATAATATTGCGTAAATGCTGTTCGCTATGGCGCAGGCTTTCTTCAGCAGTAGAGTGAGTGGTAATGTCTATACCACAGGCGATCGCGTACTCTACTACCCCTTGACGATCGCGCAGGATTGTATTCGTCCAAGCAATGCGGCGAGCGTTACCATCGCGATCGAGGCAGTAACCGTCATATTGGCTTGCCGATTGGCTGGCAAGTAAATTTTCCCAGTGGGTTTTGGGAGATTCAGCTTCACCAGGGAGGGAAAATAATTCCCAGAAATACTTCCCTTCAACTTCTGTTGCTGTGCGAGCGGTCATTTCTTCGCAGGTGCGGTTACAACGGAGAATTCTGCCTTGAGGATCGAGAACCACAACTAGAGCACCTGCGGTATTGAGGATCGCTTCCGAAAAATCTCGTTCCTGCGCGATCGCCTCGGTCATCTGCTGCCGCTCTCTCATCTCGCGCTCGGTAAAACCGTAGACTCCAGTTAAGAGCAGCATGTTCAGGCAAATAGCGGCGGCAAAGGCAAACATGGTTTGACGAGTGCGCGTGAATTCTACTTGCGACTGTTTCTGCAACAGAGCATACTCCGTGCTTTCCATTTCTTGGACGATCGCATCAATTTTGTCTGCCAGATGTTTCGATTTCTCTAACAGTGTAGTTTGGGAAGCAGCTGTAGCTCCTTTGGTTTTTCTTAAAAAAGTTGCTTGTTCGATTTCAGTAATTTTTTGCTCGATCAAGGGTTGCAGAGTTGACAAACGGCGCTGTTGGTGAGGATTGTTGCCAGTTTCCTGCTGGAGATGAACGACTTTGGTTTGAATTTCTCTTGCTGCATCGTAGTACGGTTCTAAATAGCTGGATTGTCCGGTAACGATGTAGCGATGTTTGGCGATAGTTGCCTTCTGCATTGCGGCGTGGATGTCTTTTAAGTCTTCGAGAACTCGATAGTGCTGGATTTGCTTGTCGTTGTTCCGTCCTAAACTAGTCAAAGTGTGATGGGATACTGCTCCTACCCCAACTAACGTTGCTGAAGCTAAACCCAAGCCAACCGCCATGCGGGTAAAAAAGCGCTTGTTGCTAGGATGTTGGCGATTGCCAGTTGGTGTCGATGAAACGCGATCGCTTCTTTGCTCCAACAGCTTCACAACTTGACGACCTAAAGACTGCAATGCTTCTATCTGCTGCAAATCGAGTTCTCGCGCCGTGCAATCGATCGCGCATAAACTACCGATTGCGTATCTTTCCGCAACAATGAGGGGAACGCTAGCATAAAAGCGAATGTAAGGTTGAGAACAAACTAAGGGATGGGTAGCAAACTGCGAGTCCGTTAAGGTATCGCTGACGATCGAAACTTCTTTTTGTCGTAGCGCCCGTCCGCATAACGCCAGCTCGCGAGAGAGTGACTCGATTTGCCAACCAAAACATGCCTTGAACCACTGGCGATCGAGATCGACAAAACTAATCCCAGCAATGGGAACGCCGCAAATTAACGCTGTCAATCGCACAATTTCATCGAACTCTCGTTCTGGTGGTGTGTCGAGAATTTGACACCGGTAGAGAGCTGCTAATCTGGCAGATTCCTCTTCTAACAGCGTCGAATTGCTACCGAGAGATTCTTTTTGTGGCAACTTTTCTGTTGAGGCATTCAGCCGTTGATGGGCGGCGGTAATCATCTACACTCTAGATACTTAAAACAGGTTTGTATTCTTCAAAGTTTCGTTTCGAGAAGGCAGTAGTAACTACAGTAGGAACACTGAAAGACTTCTTAAAACTTTCTAAATTCAACTCATGAAAGTCGTTATTTGTGCGGGAATCCACGATTGGCATCTGACTGAGGCATTAATCACAGCCTTCGAGTCAAGTTTTACTCCTCTGTTGCAGTTAAAAGAAACGGGGAATTTACTGGTTTTTTCTCCGCCATATCCGTATTTATCCCTGTCTGCCGCACGGATTTTACAGTTCCTTCACGATCGCCTCGGCAATCCAAAAACATCGCCACCGCTGATTTTCCTCAGTTTCAGCGCTGGAGTCGTAGGCGCAATTGGTGCAGCTTGGGGATGGCATCTGATGGGAGGTAAAGTACGAGCTGCGATCGCGGTAGATGGCTGGGGAGTGCCGTTATTTGCTAACTTTCCCTGCTATCGCCTCAGCCACGATTACTTCACCCATTGGAGTTCTGCGCTTTTAGGTGGTGGAAACGATTGCTTTTATGCCGATCCATCGGTAGAGCATTTGGTACTATGGCGATCGCTGCCGACAGTTACAGGTTGGTGGGTACACTCAGAGGGGAGCCACTCGCAATACCGTACTTACCTGACGGCAGCTGAATTTTTGTCTATGCTTTTAAAACGACACGGGGACGAGGGGTAAGAAAGTGGTGCGTGGTGCGTGTCTTAATTTTGAATTTTGAATTTTGAATGCGTGAATTTTGAATTGCTCCCCCAGCTCCCTTCTCCCCGACTCCCGACTCCCGACTCCCTAATCTAAATGTTCCCCACCGAACCGCCTGCTAACACGAATGGGTTTCGCGCCCTGTTGCACAACCGAAATTTTATGCTGCTGTGGATCGGGCAACTGCTGTCCCAGCTAGCAGATAAAGTTTTTCTCGTCCTGACGATCGCCCTATTGGAAAACTATCCGCTCGTCGTAGGTATAGAAGATACGAGGCGTTCTGACCTATTTATGGCGTTTACCCTACCAGCCATTCTGTTTGGTTCTGCTGGGGGTATTTTGGTCGATCGTTTGCCAAAAAAGCCGATTATGGTTGGCTCTGATGTGGTACGAGGGCTGTTGACGCTGATGATTCCGCTTCTACCTCGGCAATTTCTCGTTTTGCTATTGCTGACTTTTGCCATTTCTACAGTGACGCAATTTTTCGCCCCTGCCGAGCAAACGGCGATCCCCTTACTAGTCAAGCGAGAACAACTCATGTCTGCTAACGCTCTTTTTAGCAGCACGATGATGGGAGCGTTAATTGTCGGTTTTGCTGTAGGAGAACCGCTTTTAAGCTGGGCAAAATCTATCTTGGGTGATTCAGGACAAGAATTAATCGTGGGTGGACTGTATCTACTATCGGCGGGGATCATGCAACCGATTAGCTTTCAAGAACAGCCCTCTGTAAGAGAAGAACGACAGAAAAAAAATGCTTGGACTGAATTTAAAGAGAGTTTGGGCTATTTGCGGCGGAATCGACTGGTATTGAATGCCATGCTGCAATTGACAACTTTATATTGCGTGTTTGCTGCTTTAACCGTATTAGCAATTCGTTTAGCAGCAGAGTTTGGTTTGAAAGAAAAGCAATTCGGCTTCTTTCTAGCGGCGGCTGGGATAGGTATGGTGTCCGGTGCGGCAATTTTAGGTCACTGGGGCGATCGCTTGCATCACAAACCCTTGCCTTTGTACGGATTTTTGATGATGGCGTTTGTTTTGGGCATATTTACATTTACCCACAATCTATTTCTTGCCCTCGGATTGTCTGTTTTGCTGGGTATTGGGGCTGGTTTTATTGGCGTACCGATGCAAACTCTAATTCAACAGCAAACTCCACCGGCAATGCACGGTAAGGTATTCGGCTTTCAAAACCACGCGATCAATATTGCTTTATCCGCACCTTTGCTAATTACTGAGAGACTGACGATCGCCTTTGGTTTGCGCAGCGTTCTCATCGGTATGAGCGTCGCCGTCACCGCGATCGGCATTTGGGCGTGGCAAAATACTCGTAGAGTTTTGAAAGATGCGATTTAATTGAGGTGTGGGGAGCATAGATGATGACAACTTTTACTGCTTAATAAGGAACATAGATGATGACAACTTTTACTGCAATTATCGAGAGAGATACCGATACTCAACTTTATGTGGGCTATGTTCCTGGTTTTCCTGGAGCGCATTCCCAAGGCGAAACCCTCGATCAATTACAAGAGAATCTACGTGAGGTAATTGAAATGCTTCTGGAGGACGAAAAACCATTTTTCCAAACCGAGTTTGTCGGAATTCAATAAATTGCGGTTCGGTAGATTGATGGGCAACGTTCTCGTTTTAAAACCACAAGAGGTTATTCGGATACCAGAAAACCTTGGATTTGCTGAAGTACGCCAGAAAGGCTGGCATAAACAATTTCGACACAGCGATGGTCGAGGAACGACAGTTCCGTTTCACCAAGGACGCGATATATCACCTAGATTACTAAAGCAGATTGCCAGCGATATCGGTTTGACTGTTGAAGAATTCTTAAAGTTTCGATAGCGTGAGAGCAGCAAGTAGTTCTCAGTGACTAGCTTCTCAGTGACCAGCGACCAGCGATCGGTAATTGCGAATTGCAAATTTCCCCTTGCTCCCTTGTCTTCCTGCTCTCTTGCTCAACTTTCGCGTTGGCATAAATAAAGCCTATTCTACAATTTAGGTCTTTTTATCTATGTCATGAGATCCTGAATATTAGATACTAGAGTAGGTTTAATAATTAATCAGCAATTTAAAATACAAAATATAGATACAGGTATCCCCTAGTTAACTAAGTACTGCGTGAGGTTTCCCGTGCGAGCATCTCGTACCCACAGCGTTTCCATCAAAAACAGTCATCTGAACTCATCGGCAATTTCTACCCCACCTTTAGTCACGCCCAAACGGGCGACTGGGGCTTATGCTCTGATTGACAGTCTCAAGCGTCACGGAGTCGAACATATTTTCGGCTATCCTGGCGGAGCAATCTTACCAATTTACGATGAGCTATATCGGGCGGAAGCTGCTGGTGGGATTCAACATATTTTGGTCAGACACGAACAGGGCGCAGCTCATGCGGCTGATGGCTATGCCCGCGCTACTGGTAAAGTAGGCGTGTGCTTTGGCACTTCCGGACCTGGGGCAACAAACCTAGTGACGGGAATTGCTACAGCCCACATGGACTCGATCCCGATGGTGATTGTGACGGGACAAGTCTCCCGCGCCGCAATTGGTACGGATGGATTTCAGGAAACTGATATTTATGGCATTACCCTGCCAATCGTGAAACATTCTTACGTCGTCCGCGATCCAGCAGATATGGCGCGAATTGTGGCGGAAGCTTTCTACATTGCTAGTACGGGTAGACCAGGACCAGTGTTGGTTGACGTGCCGAAGGATGTAGGATTGGAAGAATTTGACTACGTACCTGTAGAACCAGGGACGGTGAGGTTGACTGGGTATCGTCCCACTGTAAAAGGAAATCCACGCCAAATTGTGCAGGCAGTGCAGTTGATCCGGGAGAGCCAGCGCCCATTGCTATATGTGGGAGGAGGCGCGATCGCCTCCAGCGCACATGCCGAAATTCAGCAACTAGCAGAAATGTTCCAAATCCCCGTCACGACAACCCTAATGGGTAAAGGGGCATTTGACGAACATCACCCATTGGCTGTGGGAATGCTCGGAATGCATGGTACGGCATACGCTAACTTTGCCGTGAGTGAATGCGATCTACTCATTGCTGTAGGAGCAAGATTTGACGATCGCGTCACTGGTAAATTAGATGAATTTGCTTCCCGCGCTAAGGTCATCCACATCGATATCGATCCGGCAGAAGTTGGCAAAAACCGCGCCCCAGAAGTACCGATTGTAGGCGATGTGCGGACAGTTCTAGTAGAGTTGCTGCGGCGATGTCAAGAAACAGGGGGATGTCAAAATCCCAGCCAAACCCAAGTATGGCTCAAGCGGATCGATAGTTGGAAAGAAGATTATCCTTTGATTGTGCCGCGTCACGCCGATCGCCTCTCACCCCAAGAGGTAATTGTAGAACTGAGTCGGCAAGCGCCGAATGCTTACTACACTACCGATGTCGGACAGCATCAAATGTGGTCGGCTCAATTTTTGAAAAATGGTCCCCGCCGCTGGATCTCCAGTGCTGGCTTAGGAACGATGGGTTTTGGGATGCCTGCAGCTATGGGTGCGAAAGTAGCCCTGCCAGATGAAGAAGTTATTTGTGTCAGCGGCGATGCTAGCTTCCAAATGAATTTACAAGAGCTGGGAACTCTCGCACAGTTTGGCATTAATGTCAAGACCGTAATTATTAATAACGGTTGGCAGGGAATGGTACGTCAGTGGCAGCAGGCATTCTACGGAGAGCGCTATTCTTCCTCAAATATGGAACCTTCAATGCCAGATTTTGAGCTATTGGCTAAAGCCTATGGGATCAAAGGAATGGTGGTTTCCACACGGGAAGAATTAGCAGAGGCGATCGCTCAAATGCTAGCTCACAATGGTCCCGTCTTGATGGATGTCCGCGTTAATCGCGAAGAGAACTGTTACCCAATGGTTCCTCCTGGCAAGAGCAACGCTCAAATGGTGGGTTTACCCAAACAACCTAAAGCTGAAAAAGCTTTAGAGGTCGTCCATTGCAGCCATTGCGGAGCTAAAAATCTCTCTAGCAATAACTTCTGTCCTGAGTGCGGCACGAAGATTTAAGTTGGTAAGAGGAATGGGTAATGGGTAGTTGGTAGTCGCAATTGCCCATTACTAAAAAGCAGTTTCGGCTTGCAATTGATACGTTCTTAAATTCACTTGTATCTGAGATAAGAGCGCTCTACCAATTACTAATTATTACTAATCGGTACATTTCTAAACGTTCCTGTCTCTGGGATAAAAAGATCGAGAGTATTAACTCCTTCTGGTACTTGCAACCAAACATAAGCATCCGTGTAAGTTTGCGGACGGAGATAAAACAGAAAAACTGGGTTAGTTGCCCGATTCAGAAAATCAAAGGCTCTGTAAGTCTCGCTAGTTTCGGGGTTACGGGCTGTAGTGGCGCTGACGGTAATTACGTCCTGAAAATTTGGCTGTTTTGCACCTAGCCGCCAAATCCGCATTTTGACATTGACAACATTGCGAGTTGCCAATTCGGGGTTATTCAAGCGTTGAGCTGAAATGAGTTGGACTTGTGCTTTGTGATCTAAAGCTTTGCGAATCAATCCATTTGGTTGCATCATTAAGCTTTTTGTAGTCCGCATTGCTGTCGTGCTTGAAGTTGCAGCGCGAGAAACCACCCTAGTCAACCGATCTGCAGCCGCGATTGGCACGTTTTTAAACGGTGTAGTCCGATCGACAAACAGATCGATCGTTGTTACTCCCTGCGGTATGTCCAGGACGACATAAGCATCTATGGGTCGATCTCGACGCAGTTTACCGATCGAAACTCTACCTGACGATCGCCGCAGAAAATCAGTAGCTCGATAGACTTCGCTGGTTTCGGAATTACTTGCCATAGTCGAACCAATACTAATCGTACCTTCTGCTAATGGCGTATCCGTCAGTTTTTCAATCTGCATTTCTACATTAACTTCATCTGGCTTGCCAGGGATTCTTTTAACGGCAATAATCGTGACTTGGACTTGATTGCCAAAAGCTGTTTGGACTAACTCGACTGTTTGTGCTTTTGTCGCAGACGATAGGGTTACTAAGTCGCGACGGCTGCTTTTATCACTCTGGCTGGGGGAGGATAATTTTAAATATTGGTTAAACAATAATCCGCCGATAATGGCGCTACAAATCCCAATAATCGCGGCGATCGCCAATAGAAAGTACGTTTGACTCTCGCGAGCGCTGTTTCGAGCCAGAGCTGTTATCCTGAGAGTCTTTTTGTCAGGCGGTTGCTTAGGAATCTGTAGTTTAGTCATATAGCTTGCATCGTCTGTAAGCAATCGGCAGCAATTATACAGCTCGGAGATTAAAGTAAATCGTACAATATGTATCAGCAAAAACATGATGAAATCTGCTCTCCGGTATATTGTCAAACCAGTCAGTTTACTATTGACAATTGCCAACGCTCAGCTCTATTCAACACTGCCAGCCAAAGCTAACAAGATTTCCCATGCATCTTTACCACATGCATATTTAAATACATCCTTCAAAGTTGTCCAGCAGCCTTTACCTAACGCAACAACTGCGATTTGTCCCGCTCAATTAGAAACAGTCATCTCCATGGCGATCGATCGCCCTCAATTCAATCGCGCCCGTTGGGGGATTTCGATCCAAACCGTGAGTCGTGGCGATCTGCTGTACAGTCGGGACACTCAAAACTATTTCATTCCAGCGTCTAACGTCAAACTATTCACAACCGCCGCCGCTTTGCAACAACTGGGCGCGCAGTTTCAAATTCGCACTTCTGTTTATCGCACGCTCGCGGGTGGTTTGCGAGTTATCGGTCGTGGAGATCCCAGCTTAACCGATCTCCAATTGCAAGCGTTAGTAAAACAGATAAGACAGCAGCAGATTCGCCACATCAGTCAGTTAGTGGCAGATGATTATTTTCAAGGTCCAGCGATCGATCCCAGCTGGCAATGGGAAGATATACAAGCAGACTATGGCGCACCCGTCAGTAGTTTGATTCTGAATCAGAATACTGTTAAGTTAACTGCGATACCACAACAAGTTGGTCAACCCCTACGCCTCAATTGGTCTGACTTAAGAGAGGGAATGCAATGGCAGATCGAAAATAAAGCGATCGCCGTTCCCGCATCTAAATCTTCCTTAATTAACGTCAGCCGCGACTCAGGCGCAGCAGTACTAAAAGTGACCGGACAGATAGGAATTGATGCACCATCTAAATCAGTAAATTTAGCTGTAGTCGATCCGAAAGCGCATTTTTTACGCCATTTTCAGCGCATTCTTAGCCAAGCAGGAATTACGTTATCATCTAGCAGCGAACTAATGCGACAACAAGATCGGCAGTCCAGCCTCGTACCACAAGAGCTAGCATTTGTTCTCTCGCCACCACTATCAGAGTTATTAGTGGAGACAAATCAAGAGAGTAATAATATCTATGCCGAAGCTTTACTGAGAATATTAGGAGCGGGGGTACAACTCGTGCCTACTACGCAATCGACAGCTGAAATTGGCTTGCAGAATGTTAAAGAGACTTTGACTGCCTTGGGGGTCGATCCTGCTGGTTACGTGCTGGCAGATGGATCGGGATTATCGCGGCAAAACTTAGCTAGTCCAGATGCGATCGCCCAAATTCTCAGAGTCATGGCAAATTCACCTCTTGCCTCTGTATATCGCACCTCTTTACCCGTAGCTGGTGTGAATGGCACTTTGAAAAGCCGCTTTCAGGGTACAAACGCCCAAGGAATTGTCTTAGCAAAAACAGGGACTATGAGCGGTGTTGTTGCTTTGTCTGGATATATAAATCCTCCCAATTACGAACCTTTGGTTTTTAGTATTATCGTCAATCAATCCGACCAAACTGCATCAGTTTTGCGACAGACAATTGATAATATTGTATTGTTTTTAACCCGCCTTCGACGCTGTTAAATATAAATAATATGTAAATAATTAAAAATCAATCTCTAATTTAAAATTCGCTCCAAATCCAATACAAACTTTGGGAATATATCCTCTCCCGACAAGCTGCTAGGAGATTCTACAATCTCGACATCTCGTCCTTTTTGGATTAACTATTACCAATTCTGAAATTCTACGTTTGCTAAGAGAACCGCTATTCGTATTGACTCAATTTATTACCGCAACTTGTCTCTATTAATTTGAATATTTGGTTCATTGTCATTAAAATGATAACAGGAAGAGATTGAAAACTCGCTAATTAATCGAGTGCTACTAGCGCGATCGCGCGATAGCTTAAATTCCCCCATAATAAGTAAGAGGAAAAACTAGCCGTAGTAGAACCGTGAACGCATCAGCCAATAACTCAACTTCTATTTTTCGTCTCTCACCTTTAATTCGGATTACACTGCTGAGTCTATACGTAACTTTGACGATACCATTGCCGTTTTTAGCAGAGGTGACAGATGCACCAGTTCCTCCAGTTTGGTTATGGGTAGGAATTAGCATTGGTCTAGTAGCGTTATACGCCGTACTCAGCGAACGAGTCATACTCGACGATCGCGGAATTCAGGTAACATATCCCTTATGGGTTCCTCAGTGGTTGCGGCGCGGTTGGTCTTTACCTTGGTCTGAGGTCAAAGAGTTAAAACCCCGTACTACCGGACAAGGCGGACTCGTATACTATTTCCTCAGCCAGGAAGGAAAAGCTTATTTACTCCCGATGCGGGTGGCTGGATTTGCCAAATTGATGCGGGAAGTACAAGCAAAAACTGGCATCGATACCACGGATGTCATTCCCTTGTCGCAGCCTTGGATGTATTTAATTTTGTTGGCATTCACTCTGTTGTTATTATTAGTCGATGTCTGGACAGTTACCACTGCCCTCGCATTAACCTAGAAGCGAGGAATGAGGCGTGAGGAGTGAAGGAGTACGATTAAAGCTAGAGGGAGTGAGCCTAGCCACTACAATAGGTTCCCAGTATTTATTGCAGGATATCTCCTTTGAGGCATTCCCAGGCGATCGCATCGCGATTATCGGTGCTTCTGGGGCGGGGAAAACATCTTTGTTGCGAGTCATCGATCGCCTCAGCGAAGCTACAGCCGGATCGATTTATTTAGAGGAGAAAGAATATCGTCAAATTCCCGCGATTCAATTGCGCCAGCAAGTGATGTTAGTGATGCAGGAATCAAAACTCTTGGGAATGACGGTAAGAGAGGCTTTACAGTATCCTTTAGTTTTACGCAAAATGCCGCGATCGCAAATTCAGCAACGTGTCGCCTACTGGATGGAACAGCTGCATATCCCTGAAGATTGGCTAGAAAAGACAGAACTGCAACTTTCAGTCGGACAAAAACAATTAGTGGCGATCGCCCGTGCTTTAGTCACCCAACCCAAAGTTCTTTTACTCGACGAACCAACTTCTGCTTTGGATGCAGGTAAAGCATCTCATTTAATAGAAGTTTTAATCCAACTAGCAAGTAGCAGTCAAACAACAATTTTAATGGTCAATCACCAACTAGAATTAGCACAACAATTTTGTACGCGAGTGTTATGCCTCCAAGCAGGACGTTCGATCCAAAATACGCCCAATTCTAGCCAACTTGATTGGGAAAACTTAAAAGCAAATTTAATTCAAGCTGAAATAAAAGCAGCCCAAGAATGGATCTAAATAAAGCCCCCCTTAAAAAGGGGGGTTGGGGGAATCGTCTCAAATATCATCCCTTTTTAAGGGTAGTTTGGCAGATCGCCTCAAGCTTCAAAAGTATCTTTCAACACTGTTCTTGCTGCCAAATGATTGCGCGTAGACTTGAGAATGTCTGCTTCCCGTTCTAGCCGCGCCGCCGTATCTTGCATTTCCAATAGTGTTTGCTGTTCTGTAGCGACACCGTAAAGATTGCTGGCTACCCAGTAGGACAATTCTGTAGGTAGATCGGGGATATTTTCTGGTAAATCTATATCCTGTTCTGTCAATTTAGCAGATAGCCTGACCACATCTCGCAGCAGTTGCTCTACTTCTTTTGCTAGCGGTCTGAGGTCTTTTTGAGGCGGATTGTCCTCAATCCATTCCACCAAACCAACTTTGTAAGGTTTTTCCCGCACGTATTCCAAAACGCGAAATCTCTGCTGTCCGAGGGTAGCTACTCTCATCCGGTCGTCAGGTAAACGCTGATATTGAATAATTTCAGCGCAGCATCCAACTCTAGCGGGCTGACCTTGTACGGGATCCCATAATAATACCCCGAAGCGGCGATCGCTTTCTAGAATTGTATTCATCATAATTCGGTAGCGGAACTCAAAAATATGCAGAGGTAGAGGGCGATTGGGGAAAAGCACTACCTCTGGCAATGGAAACAGTGGGAGTTCTCGCACCGCTATTTGAGAAGAAGATGTCATTGTCTATTCGTAAAAACGGTAACTGCGCATCCTGTTTTTACTTTAACGGATTTGTTTACATTTCAAGGGAGGCGGGGGACGGGAATCGGGGGAAAAATATTTTCGTCACGTGTCATGAATTCGTTTCCCTTTACCTTTTAGCATCAATATTTCGCGGAATTTCATATTGAGAATGGGGAGATATCTCGCAGATTTTTCACCCTTGAAATATTCTTCCCGATTCCCGACTCTCGACTTCCAAAAAGTTATAGCTTGACTTCAATATCTACACCCGCAGGTAAGTCGAGTTTCATTAAAGCATCAATTGTTTTAGAAGAAGGTTGGTAGATGTCAATAATCCGGCGGTGAGTGCGAGTTTCAAAATGTTCTCTAGAATCTTTATCAACGTGAGGCGATCGCAGCACGCAATAAACGCGGCGCTTTGTAGGTAGGGGAATTGGACCGATAGCTGTAGCGTTCGTCCGGTTTGCCGTATCGACGATCTTCTCGCAAGAGGTATCGAGTAAGCGGCGATCGAAAGCTTGTAAGCGAATGCGAATTTTTTGCTGCTGAAGGGTAGCCATTTTTAGTTTTCTTGGTTCAGTTTAGTAATCTTGTTGGAGCTATGAAAAACTCGTGGGGGCTGTCATTGGTCATTCGTCATTTAAGTTTACTGACGACCAATGACAAGTGACACATGACAATAAAGCAGTTAAAAGAGCAGAAAAGCATTATACCTTATTAGGCGCTGCTTTTCTGCTCCTTGTTAATAGCTGATCGTTCTACTTAACAATTTTAGAAACAACACCAGCACCAATAGTACGACCACCTTCGCGAATTGCGAAGCGCATTCCTTGCTCGATCGCGATCGGGTTGATCAATTCTACAGTCATTTTGACGCGATCGCCTGGCATGACCATTTCAGCAGCACTACCATCATCGGCAGTGAATGCAGCAATCGTACCAGTTACATCGGTCGTCCGCACGTAGAACTGAGGGCGATAGCCAGCGAAGAAAGGTGTCTTCCGACCGCCTTCTTTATCCGTCAGCACGTATACCTCAGACTCAAATTGGGTGTGAGGAGTAATGCTACCAGGCTTGGCAATCACCATGCCGCGCTCGATTTCATCCTTCTTCAAACCCCGTAGCAGCACGCCTACGTTGTCTCCAGCCATACCTTCATCCAAGGTTTTCTGGAACATTTCTACACCAGTGACGGTGGTGCTGCGAGTGCCTTTAATCCCGACCAATTCGACGGTTTCGCCAACTTTGACTTTACCGCGCTCAATTCTGCCCGTCGCAACAGTACCGCGACCGGAGATCGAGAATACGTCTTCTACTGCCATCAAGAAAGGCTTGTCAATATCCCGTTCTGGAGTAGGAATGTAGCTATCGACTGCATCCATTAATTCGTAGATTTTATCAACCCACTCATTGTCACCCCGCGCAGTTGTAGGATTTTTAATCATTGTTTCCAATGCCTGCAAACCACTACCTTTGACGATGGGGATATCGTCACCAGGGAAGTCGTAGGAACTCAACAGTTCGCGCACTTCGAGTTCTACTAGTTCCAACAACTCTTCGTCGTCTACCATGTCTACCTTATTCAGGAAAACGACAATGTTGGGAACTCCTACCTGCTTGGCTAACAGGATGTGTTCGCGAGTCTGAGGCATAGGACCGTCTGCCGCAGATACTACCAGGATCGCGCCGTCCATTTGCGCTGCACCCGTAATCATGTTCTTTACGTAGTCAGCGTGTCCTGGGCAATCTACGTGTGCGTAGTGACGATTTTCGGTTTCGTACTCTACGTGAGCGGTATTGATGGTGATACCCCGTGCTTTTTCTTCTG
>ERZ1066118.310-NODE-310-length-49738-cov-70.960087_pt1 | contig 49738 bp, 40 predicted proteins | sample MGYA00382765_ERZ1066118 | MGnify/ENA primary metagenome ERZ1066118 (study PRJEB33369, sample SAMEA5778348) | biofilm metagenome | biome: Industrial cooling water; feature: Water cooling tower basin; material: Biofilm | place: United Arab Emirates | collected...
AACCACTGGTGAGTTCGTACTCAAAGGTTAAACCGGAACGACCACAAAATAAATTGTTTGCTTGCATCCGTGTTGCTCGGTCTAACATTGTTATTGGTGAAGTTTCTGGTGTTAATGCTTCGCTAACAGAGACTGTAGAACCATGAATTAACAAGCTATCTAATTCAAAGAAGCCAAAATCAAGCATACTTAACCATCGTACTGTTTGACGAGGTACATATTCCCATAGTTGTTTGACTGTTTCTAAGCCATATTTTTCTATAAGTTCTGTGGGTGTACCATTTCCTGTTATTGCGTGTAATATTAAGCATTGTTCTTCCCACCATCCTTTACAAACTAAAGGTTCTAGTTCTCCACGACGAGGTTTACGCACTCGTTCTACTAGTTGTTCTGATTGTTGTGTCGGTCCAACTAAATCACCAATAATATATAGTGCTTCGATGTAACGAGAAAGGCGCCTAATATCTTCTAGTACAGCTTCATATGCTGCAAGATTTCCTTCAATACCGCTTAAAATAGCCCATTTCATATGATAATATTACCTTTTTACCTTTATCTAGTACAAACATGTGTAGGGTCATCGGCACGTTCTGCAAATTCTAAACCCCGTGCTAGGCGCCAAGCGAAAATAGCAGGTAAACCAAGTTCTATAATTGCTGTACAAGTTTTTTGGTAATTATAAGTAACTTCGCGCAAGGTGACTAGTTGAGTGTCTGTGTCGTAAATTACATAAGTTGCATTTGGGCGCCCGTGTCGAGGTTCACCCACAGAACCCGCATTAATAATTTGTTTTAAATTTGCGGTAAAACTGCGATTTTCTTGTTTTTTATCGTTTACAAGTGAAAAATGTAAGTTTGTAGCATCAAGTTTACGAACATATGGGACATGAGTATGACCACAAAAAAGCACATCGGCGCCTGATGAAAGTACTCGTTCTAATGCAACAAAAGCATCAAGTTCAGGTAATAAATACTCGTGGTTACTGTGGGGACTGCCATGAACAAAAGCTAAGTTTTCGTAATGCAATGCATGAGGTAATGTAGCTAAAAATTCACGATTTTCTGGTAAAGTATGTTTGTTTGTCCACTCGTGCGCGCGTAGTCCTCTTTTTTCTGCTAGTAATGAAGGATGACTACATTCGCAAGCATTTAAACCTTCAACAATATCTTCATCCCAACAACCAATGCAGGAAGGAATATTAAGAGCGCGAATTTTTTCTACTACCTCGTTGGGGAAAGGGCCATATCCAACTAAATCACCTAAACTAAAAATTTTATCGCATGAATGATTATCAATATCAAGCAAAACTGCATCAAGAGCTTCGATATTACCATGAATACATGATATGACTGCTATTTTCATTCTTCAATCCCTTCTGATAATACTTGTTTGACTTGTTCTTGATATTGTGTAATAGCTGTATCTGACAATAAACAATCTTGCAAAGTTTGTCCTAAAGTTACCTCATCAAGGTTACTTCCTACAACTTCTATACCACTAAAACGCTTGGGTCTTCCTTCTAAGTTGCGCGTTAAATCTAATTCAAATAGACCAGTTGGTGGTAAGGAAGCTACATACTCAGTATAAAGTGACCTACCGTCGTTGACATCAAAAATACCTTTGGCACGAGTCACATTTCCATAGGCGCCATTAGTAACTTCATACCAAAATTCTACTAAGCTATCTTCGTCAATCACTTCTCCGCTGAGAGGAACTCGCCATATTTGAGTGGAGTTATCTATATATATAGTGTCATGAACTGAGGCGCCGGATATAATTTCTGATGCCCATTGATGTAAATCAGAATCTTTGTCTTTGAGATGAGGTGGTAAAACGGCAATGGCTTGGTATGGCTGATTATTAGGTAAGATTTTAGAGATAGTGGCTAGTTCTAAGTAAAAACCAATTTCTATATATATTGATAACGCAGAATTTATTTGGTTGAGAAATTCTGCTTCTTCTCCATCATGAAATACTTTGACACCAGGACATTCTGATGATATGCGAGTTTGGTCAATGGGTAGCTTACCTGTACCGGGACTGTAATATAGTGTTTTATTGTAAGGGAATTTGTGGTTGTTAGATGCTAGCTGTTGAAGAATCCAAGTGGTTTTGCCACTACCTAAAGTTCCGGCAACAACTGTAATTTTGGGTGTAGTCATTTCAATTAGATTCAATCATAGTAGGCAAGCACAAGCAGGATGCCTGTGCCACAATGAACTCCCTATCATATCAGACATTCACGTAAACGAGAATGAATTTTATTCTCGTCAAGATGGCGCCCAATAAAGACAAGTTGGTTAGATGGCGCCGTTTTCCACTCATCCGCATCTAAGTTGTAACGAGGTCCACTAAGTTGGAAGATATGACGTAAAGGACTGTCATCAAACCAAAGAATACCCTTGGCACGAAATACGTTATCTGGCATTTCCTCAATTAAAAAATGCTCAAATTTATTAACATCAAAGGGTTTATCAACCTGGAACGACACGGACACAAACCCATCATTTTCTAAATGGTGCGAGTGATGGTGGTCATGGTGATGATGCTCATGTTCGTGATGATGATGCTCATGTTCGTGATGATGATGCTCATGGTCGTGATGGTCATCTTTTGCAAAAACATGCTCGTCATTAGGCGTTAGTTCTACACCTAAAATTAGAGGTAAAGCAACTTTTCCATACTGAGTGCGTAAAATTTTAGCAGTATCTTTTTTATTACGTATGAAAGTTTCTAACTCTACCAGCTTATCTTCACTTACCAAATCAGTTTTATTAAGCAAGACAATATCACCGTATGTAATTTGTTTTAGCGCAGCTTCACTCTCAAAGTGAGTTTTGTCAAAACTTTCAGCATCAACAACAGTAAGTATAGAATCTAAATTAGTTAAATCTCTTAGCTCAGTTCCCAAGAAAGTCAACACAATAGGCAAAGGGTCAGCAACACCAGTAGTCTCAATCACCATATAATCAATACGGTCTTCTCGTTCCAACACTCGATAAACCGCATCAACCAAACCATCATTTATAGTACAGCAAATACAACCATTGCTCAGTTCCACCATATCCTCGTCCATAGAAACGAGTAACTGGCTATCTATATTAATGTCACCAAACTCATTAACCAAAACAGCAACCTTCATATCTTGCTTGTTCTGGAGTATTTGGTTAAGCAGCGTAGTTTTTCCACTGCCCAAAAACCCTGTAATTATAGTTACAGGCATTCCACGCTTCGGAATCTCAATATTATTATCTAAACTAATTGCAGCCGCACTAGTCATAAACTCTCCTTATATACAGATGTTGAGTAGTACTTACCATATTTATAACTAAGTACTAAACCACTTTTACAATAATGATAACAATTATCATAATAGCGTAAAAGTCTTACATTTAATCTTGTTTGTGGAATGGGCATCCTTGCCCGTTCCAGAAGAGGGAAATTTTGGAATTTTTTTATTGGATGTTATTTGTTTTAGTGCTATGTTTATTCACCACAGAGACACAGAGATACAGAGGTAAGAGGTAAGAGAGGCGCCTACTTCCCAAGTTTAATGACACAAACCACATTATTGCATTTTGTAAAATGTTATTTTTTATTTTAGGTATTTTAAGATATTATATTTGATTTTGTGCGTTTATAAACACAACTCATGATTAGTAGTACACATCAAAAAAAATTAGAATATGGAGATTTTCAGACACCGCTCGAGCTTGCTGTTAAAGTGTGTGAGAAGCTAATTGAGCTTGGTGTAAATCCAGATGTTATTATTGAGCCTACGTGTGGAGTAGGGAATTTTATAGAAGCTGCGGCTAAATTATTTAAATCAGCTAAAAAAATTATTGGCGTAGAAATTAATCAAACTTATTTAAATGAGTTGAGTAAGAGAGATAAAATTGCGCGCGATATACGAATTGATGTAAAACATGCAGATTTTTATCAATTTGATTGGTCATCACTAATAAGTAAAATCAACAGTAATATATTAGTACTTGGTAATTTTCCTTGGGTAACTAATTCACAACAAGGATATATTGGAGGTGTAAATCTACCTAACAAAAATAACTTCCTTCTTCATAGTGGTTTAGACGCTATTACAGGGAAAAGCAATTTTGATATATCCGAATGGATGCTAATACAGCTTGTTCAACTATTACAGAATCAAAATGCTTGTATTGCAATGCTTTGTAAAACTGCGGTTGCTAGAAAAATACTAAGCTATCTTCATTCAAATAATCTTAATATTTCTAATTATACTACTTATAAAATAGATGCTAAAAAATACTTTAACGCCAACGTTGAAGCTTGTTTATTATTTTGTAAATTTGATTCAATCTCAAAACAATATTATTGTGATGTTTTTGAGAGTTTACGAAGCTCCTCACCTCAAAGAATAGGATATTACAATAATATATTAGTTCAAGATATCGATTCTTTTGCCAAATTACATAGTTTATATAATACAAGCAAAAAATCACAATTACAATGGCGCTCTGGTATAAAGCATGACTGTTCAAATGTAATGGAGTTTAAAAAAATTAATAATCAGCTTGTGAATGGACTGGGAGAAATAGTAGACATTGAAGATACTTATTTATTTCCTTTAATGAAAGGGTCTGATGTTGCACAAAATCGTATACACACAACTGAACGTTTTGTTTTAGTTACTCAAAGTTTTGTTGGAGAGTCAACAGAGTCTATTCAAGATATAGCTACTAAAACTTGGAAATATCTTGAATTGCACGCAAACTATCTACACAACAGAAAAAGTAAAATATATCAAGGTAATCCTCGCTTTTCTATTTTTGGAGTCGGCGCCTATACTTTTACAAGTTGGAAAATAGCAATTTGCGGACTGTACAAAAAATTAGACTTTAAATTGGTGGGAAAGTTATGTAACAAACCTGCTATATTCGATGATACTGTTTATTTTCTCAGCTTTGATGATGAAGAAACTGCAAATCAAACATTTAAACTTTTAAATTCTCCTACTTCAAAAGCTTTCTACTCATCGCTAATATTTTGGGATGACAAACGCCCTATCAAGTCCAGCATCCTTAATAGCCTTAACCTAACAGCATTAGCAAATACAGTCAAAAATATTACAGCGCACAATCAAATTTTGTAGTGGGCGCCAGTCTGGTCAGTAAAGGGGAACGGGACTAAAACAACATCGCCAAATTTATAACTTGTCATATTCGGCATCATCCTGGTTATCCCAGATTTGTTGTAGAACCGCTTCAGAAAGCTTTGCAGCAGCTAAAGTAATGGCAGCGTCACTATTTTGAGCTTTCAAAGAATCAATAAAGTTTTCAACCAGCAAAATTTGTTCAGGAACTAATTGCCGTAATTTTTCAATTACCCTTTGCTCTTGCATTTGGTCAGCTTGCATTGTTAGACTCTCCTTGTGTATTTTGGTACTTAGGAATGCGTGTACTCTCAAGACCAACAACCCCAGCCAAAAAGGGGTTTTGTATAAGTACTACCTAATTATCGCAAAAAATCGTCTTTATTGTTGTCTGGGTGTTAAGGGCAGTTATAACTAATCCGTGTAGATGAGACGAAGACACTATCCATTATTAGTAAAGAGATTAAAGTAATAGTAACCAGAGAAATAAATTTATAATTCTTAGGTATTACTTCAAAATAACGTTCAAACCTTGGTGAATAGCTGAGTGTTCCGACACCAAGAAAAGAAATAATTACAACTCTTAACATTAAATCGACTACTTTTAAAAACGGGGAGCGCTGATTTGTTAAGCAGCTTACATTAAAATTTGATACAGTCGCTAGATTACTCTCTAGTCTTAAAGATGAGGACAAAGAATGAATATTAAATGCAGCAAACTGATTTGATAAGAAAATTATTGCAGAAACTAGGCACAAGCTAGTGCCGATTATTACTATATTGTGTTTTAATTTCATAATCACAGGTAGATACTAACCTTCTTCTATCTCTTGCTTTGCGACCAACCAAAATTAAATCATTGCAGAAATTATATAATCGGCTATCGTTCCTAAAAATTGGCTAAAACCAGGAATTAAAAATAACACCATTAAAATGAAAAGCCCCATTTGATTATATTCTAACTGTCTAAGCTCAGGAAAAAACTCTTTAAAAACGCTATATCCGTCAAGTGGTGGAAGTGGTAATAAGTTAAATAAAAAAAGCGTTACATTGATTCTTGCTGCCATGTACAAAAAATCCTCGTTAAAAAAAAACGAAGCGAATGGTGTTAATGAGACTTTTATAAACAACACAAATAAAAAAGCTAATGCCAAATTAGACAAAGGTCCAGCAGCAGAAACTATAACGTCTCCATATTTGGAGCGAAACTTGGACGGGTTAACAGGCATTTGTCCCCAAGCCATACCTGCTATGCACAAAAAGATTATCGAATGCCAGCCCATATGTATTACAGGGTTCAAGGTAATATGACCTCTAACGCGCGGAGTGTCATCACCTTGATATATGGCAGCAAAGCCATGTGCTAATTCATGCACTGTTATTGAAACGATGATTATTGTTATATACGCGAAAAAAAATCCTGGATTGCGAATCAGAATATTTAAAAACATGTCTCACTACCTTTTATATAGATGCCCAAAGTGCCCAATTACAACGGCATGACAAAGCAGCAGACAACATTAACTAATGTCAGTTGAATGCAAGCGTATATCTAAAAACAGCAATTGGCTAGATATTTCTCTCACAGTATAATAAATGCCATAGAGAAAAGTAGGCGAACAATTACTGAGGTAGTAAAGTATTATTTTTTACAGCTATAGTTGGGCGGCTATTGACTTATGTTTTGCGAATCGAGAGTTATACCATTAGACTGTTATTGTATCAATCATTTACAGTAAATCATTAATTAATGCGCTCTCGGCAAGATATTCCAGAAATATTCGCGACTTTCCTACAGTTTGAGACTGATTACTTGAGTGGTTGGGTATGGGATGCAAAGTTGCGTCGCAGTATCCAAAATTGCTTGCTCAAATTTCCTCAAGACAAATCAGAAAATTTTTGGGCTGTTTACTGGCACAAATCCTGGTTGACTGAGCCAAACTCTATAAATATGGGGCATTTATCTGCTTACTTACAAGAAAGCTGTTATTGGGCAGCTAAAAGAACGATGCCTCAGTTTGCTAGCGTGCAGTGTAGTTTGTCTGATTGTTTTCAAATTGCTATTGCCTCTGTCCCCAAAATTCTCAAAGCTTGTAACCCTGACTTACAGGCAAGTTTGAAGAGCTATAGTAGTACGGCTTTTGGGAATATTATCCGTGATGGCTTACGTCAAAAGCAAGAAATTGATTTTTGCAGTGATTGGGGATTATTACTGAAAACGAGTCGTAAGCGGTTACAAGAAGCTTTAGAGAATGCTGGATTTAATTCCGAAATTATTAAGCGCTATCTTTTAGCCTGGACTTGTTTTGAAGATGGCTATATTCAAAGTAAGTCTTCCAAAAATCGCAAGCTACAGCGTCCAGACCAAGATACTTGGGAATTAATTACCCAAAACTATAACCGTGCAGCAACTCAACTCGACTCCGAGGCGCCTTCAGAGAGTGCTAATCTGGAAAAATGGTTACTGATTTGTGCTAAACACGTCCGTGCTTATTTATACCCAGTCGTGTCGTCGCTTAATGTCCCTAAACCAGGACAAGGAGAACGGGAATTACAAGATGATTTACCTTCTGGAAGCAATGAATCGTTACTAGCAAATTTAATTGAAGAAGAGGAAGCCATATCCAAGAAAAATCAACAAACTGAACTGAGTAGCTTCTTGGTTACAACTTTAAAAAAACTCGATATTGAATCTCAACAGATATTAGACTTTTACTATCGCCAAAAGTTAACGCAACAGCAAATTGCCAAGCAGCTGGAAGTACCACAGTATAAGATTTCTCGCCGTTTATCTAAAGCACGAGAACTTTTACTGGTCTCAATTACTAAATGGAGCCAAGAAAAACTGCATATTTCTCCGACTACCAACGTGGTTAAGCACATTAGTGCAGTTTTAGAGGATTGGTTGCAGGATTATTTCCACAATCTTGACAATCAAGCCAATTAGGAGTAAAGCCATGTCATTTTCTAGTCATACCCCAACTCAACTCGGATTAGAAGTTTCAAGAGAGGTGCAAGACTTTTCTTGGCGCCAACTTCAGTTTTGTACTAGTGCGAACAGCCGTTGGAATACTTTTCTCAACCAAATTTGTCTAGATACTTTTTTGCCTTGGTTGCAAGCTGAGTACGCTCCCCAAGCGCAAGTCTGGACTGATGTCGCCCACAGTAATGTATGGAAATTAGTAAACGGCACTGCCATAATTATGGATACAAGGCGCCTAATTCTAATTCCAGATAAAAATGTAGAAACCAGAGAATTATCTGTTCCTCAAGAGTGGATTGATATTCCGAATTGGGCAGGAGATTACTATTTAGGAGTGGAAGTTAGTCCAGATGGCGAATGGTTGCGAGTTTGGGGATATGCTACCCACGAACAAATAAAAAATCAGGGTAGCTATAACTCAGAAGAACGCACTTACTGTTTAGATGCCAATCTAATGGTAGAGGATATAAGCGTTTTGTGGGTGGTGCAGCAGTTATATCCCACAGAGGTAACACAAGCTCAAATAGCTCCCTTGCCAACATTACCAGATACCCAAGTCGAAAATCTCTGGCGCCGTCTAATCAATCCATCTATTGTAAATCCTCGCTTGGAATTACCGTTTGAAACTTGGGGCGCCTTACTAACTCGTCCTGATTGGCAAGAACATTTGCACCAAACGCCTAATATTGTTAGTTTACGTGAATTATTTGAAGGCGTTCTTACAAACACTTGGCAAAGCATCGAAGCATTATTTAATCAAGAGCCAAATTTTGCTTTTAGCTTTCGACAAGGTATTGATACAGAACAAACATCAATTCAAAAAGCTAAGTTGATTGATTTACCGACAAAACAAGGTAATCAAACTTTAGTTTTAATGCTGATATTAACAGAAGAAACTGATGGTAGGCTCTTGGTTCGTGTTCAACTACATGCGAAAGAACGCGCGCAATATTTACCAGAACAAGCCAAACTAGAGTTAATTTCTGCATCTGGAGAAATTATCCAGTCGATTACTGCTAGAAATCAGGATAACTCCATCCAATTAAAGCGGTTTAAATGTCCTACAAATGCACAATTTAGTTTACAAGTGTCACTAGATGATTTTTGTTTCACAGAAAATTGTGTAGAGACGTGACATGTCACGTCTCCCTTACATAACAACCACCATGAACAAACAAATCGTCCTCAATTTAGGTAAAGGAAATTTACAGCAGGGTTTTTCTGCTGTCATCGCTCAACTTTGGCTTACAGATGTTTCCACACCAATGCAATTTACTGGGGAATTACCTGCGGCGCCAAAACTCGAAAATCTTTATCAACGTTGGCAACAGCTATACACAGCACTGTATGGCAGTTTAGGATGGCGTAGTCAGCAAATTGGGGGATTTGAAATTGAGGAAGAGGATGTTACTCATATTTCTCAAGCAGAGTTTGAAAAACTAAGTCAAGAATTAAAACATAGTCTCAATGATTGGTTGAACGCATCGACATTTTTGAATATTGACCGGAAACTACGCACACAACTAACACCAACAGATAATATTCGTTTGATGATTACGGCAGAATCTGAACAAGTATTAAAGTTGCCTTGGTGTTTGTGGCATTTTTTGATAGATTATCCCCAGGCAGAAATTGCCCTGAGTCCAATAGACTATACCCGCTCCATCAAAACAGCTACAAAAAATACTCAAGGTAAAGTGAGGATTTTAGCTATTTTAGGTGACCGTCAACGTATTGATATTGAGACAGACCTTCATTTGCTTCAGCAATTACCCAATGCTAAATTAAAATTTTTGATTGAACCAAGTCGTACTGAGTTAACCGAGCAATTATGGGAGTCTGGTTGGGACATCCTTTTTTTTGCAGGACACAGTACCAGTCAAGGAAAGGGGCAAATTCAAATTAACCCAACTTCTAGTTTGACTATTGACCAGTTACGATATGGTTTGCAAAAAGCGATAGCTCAAGGTTTGAAGCTAGCAATCTTTAACTCGTGTGATGGTTTGGGACTTGCGCGCGATTTAGCTGATTTGCATTTACCCCAAGTAATTGTGATGCGAGAACCTGTACCAGATAAAATTGCACAGGAATTTTTGAAACATTTTCTAACTACTTTTGCGCGCGGGCAATCTTTATATAGTGCAGTCCGCGAAGCTAGAGAAAAATTACAGTCATTAGAAGGAGATTTTCCTTGTGCTACTTGGTTGCCTGTAATCTGTCAAAATCCAGCAGAGGCGCCAGTTAATTGGCAAGAACTGCGCGGTCGGCGTATAATTCAACTACCAAAACCCAACTGGCACCAGTTACCGTTAGTGTTTATAAGTAGCTTATTAACTACTATATTATTAGTATTTTTACGTAATTTAAATATCATTCAAACCTTAGAATTCCATGCATATGACACTTTAATGCAATTACGACCAGAATCAGACCCAGACCCACGGTTATTAATTGTTACCATTACAGAAGAAGATATTCAATCGCAAGGAACAGAACCAAGACTAGGTTCTTTATCAGATAAACATCTCAACTTACTATTAACAAAATTAGAGCAGCACCAACCACAAATAATTGGTCTAGACATATACCGAGATTTTGCTGTTAGTCCTAACCAGCAAGAATTAGTTAAGCGAATGCAGCAAAGTTCTTTAATTGCAATTTGCAAAAGCACCGACACAGAACAAGACCCTACAGGTATTGCACCACCTCCAGAAATTCCAAGCGCGCGACTAGGTTTTAGCGATTTTGTTGAAGATAGCGATGGAGTTTTGCGTCGTCATCTTTTACAATTATCTCCAGACCCTACTTCACCTTGTACTACTGATAAAGCTTTTAATGTTCAATTAGCTTTCAATTACTTAAAAGCTCAAGGTATAAAAGCGGAATTTAGCTCACAAGGAATCAAACTAGGCAATACCACATTTCCATCTCTTAAAAGTCCAGCCTTGGGATATCAACCTGTAGATACCAATGGCATTCAACTGTTACTAAATTACCGCTCCTCACCTCGAAATATTGCTCAACAAGTAACCCTTAATCAAATCCTTTCTGGACAAATTAACCCTAGTGCGATTAAAGACAAAATAGTTTTAATTGGAGTCACATCCGCATCTAGTGGAGATTATTGGTCTACACCATATGGTAGAGGTTTTGCACAGCGCACACCAGGGGTTTTTCTGCAAGCACAAATGGTTAGCCAGCTTATTAGTGCAGCATTAGATAAACGACCTTTATTGTGGGTATTACCTCAATGGGGTGAATTTTGCTGGATTTGGGTTTTGTCTTTAACGGGTGGTTTAATTACCTGGTATTTTCACAGAAATTCTTTAATTATTATTACTTTAAGTATAACAGTAGGAACATTGGCTCTAACTTGCTTTGTCTTACTGATACAAGGATGCTATTTACCTTTAGTACCACCAATACTAACTTTAATTGTTTCTAGTAGTCAGGTATATTATTTAACCAAAAAAATAAAATGAAAAACATTTTTTGTTCACGAACTATTAAGTTTACTTGTCTAATAGCTTTAACCCTTGCCAGTTTTTCTAATTATTTAGAAGCAAACGCTCAAACAGCTAGAACCTCAATACGCTATTCTACTCCAAAACCACCTAACCCAGGCGCCCCACGTGGTAGAGGTAGAGGAGGTGGTAGTCGCGGCCCTTGTAAATCATATGCATCACTAACAGCATTAGTACCAGAAACTCAAGGCACACAAAAGTTTATTTGGGGACAGTCAGCATCGCAAAACCCCAAATTTTGGTTTTACGTACCAGAAAAATTAACCAGCAAATTGCCTGTAGAGTTTGTACTACAGGATGAAGCAGATAACTATATATATAAGACAAAGTTTAATCCACAGGCGCCTGCTGGAGTTGTGAGCGTGACAGTGAAACCAACTGTCGCTTTACAGCCAGGAAAATCATATAACTGGACTTTCTCTGTTTATTGCGACCCAGATAAACCCTCAAGTTCTGTTTTTGTGCGCGGTTCTGTAACCCAAGTTGCCTTAAATGCAACACAAAAACAGCAACTCCAACAATTGCAGGCGCCTGTACAGCGTGCAGCTTTTTATGCCAATAATGGTATGTGGCACGATGCCCTCACAACACTAGGAGAGCAAATTCAAAACAGCAAGCGTAGAGAACCAGAAGTTATATCAGCTTGGACTGACTTACTAACGCAAACTAATTTAAGTAATTTGGCTACGGCGCCTGTTGTTCCATGTTGCCAAAATAAACAGTAGTTGACGATAAAAAAAATTTTGGGGATATTTTGGCAGTAGAGTGCATAATTTTGCCAACATCAACGTGATAGCGATTAGCAAAAAACACTAATCGAGAATCTAATTATGTTAAAAGCAATTTCCTTCGCAGTAGCTACTGTTATTATCCCCTTCGCTAACTATACCCATAGTCAAGCAATTGCGACCACTCCTACAACTTATCAAATTTCTCAAAATACTGCTAAATCAGCAAAAATAACTTACGACCGCATTGGAGTGGGTGGTATCAAACTGTCGATGTCTGAAGCACAAGTAAGAAAAATTTTAGGTAAACCGATACAAGTCAGCAACAGCTTTCTTGGCGCCGTTGGTAAAACTAGAACTCTTAAATATTCAGGAATTACAGTTGAATTGGGTGAAGGTTCCAAACCTGGTAGCTATAATGTATATCAAATTAAAGCTAACGGTTCTAACTATGCCACCCCAGATGGAGTAAAAATAGGTGATAGTCAAAGCAAATTGATTAAAACATATGGTAAAATCAAACCCTCTAAAAACGGTAATGTAAGCCTATTCAATTACAGCATTAGTAATCCTAGTCCTACTATTTTTATTTTCACCGTTAAAAACAGCAAAGTTATAGAAATTGAATGCTTAGACGTTCTTTCATAAAGTTTTCTAAACTAGACCACATATAATTTCCAACCCTGCTTTATTTCATAAAGCAGGCTTTTTTGTGGCAGAAGTTACAAAATTTACAAACAAAATACACATTGTGTATATAGTAGTTATGTGCTATGTATAAGGTTAAAGGAGAATAGTATGCAATCAAATAACAACCCTGATATTACTACTCATACTGTCAATTTGCATATCCGTGAGGATGTGCGGGTACTCATTGACAGGGCAGCAAAAGCACAAAGTAAATCATATTCTGACTTCATGATTGATGCTGCACGACGCGCGGCAGAGGATACTTTGCTTGACCAAACCTTCCTGCAAGTAGATGAAGAAACATACAAGTATTTTCTGAGTGTTCTGGATAGTCCTCCTCAAAATGAAGGATTTGAACGCTTGATGAATGCAAAAAAACCGTGGATTAAATAATGCTTCAAGCCCCCGTTCCTCTCTCTGATACACACATACTGGATAATTTTGATTGCGGGGTTATCAGTCTCAATGACTGGTTAAAACGTCGTGCATTTACCAACCAGAAAAATAATGCATCACGTACTTATGTTGTAACGAATGAACAAAAAGTTATTGCCTATTATTGTCTCTCTTCCGGAGCATTAGCACTTATCGACACACCATCACCTATAAAACGCAATATGCCAGACCCCGTACCTGTAGTCATTCTGGGAAGGCTTGGAGTAGATACCGCATGGAAGGGTCAGGGCTTAGGTACAGCATTATTACAAGATGCTGTGCTTCGTACTACGCAAGCGGCGGAAATAGTAGGGATTCGCGGTATAGTAGTACACGCCATATCAGAAGAAGCGAAGCAATTTTATCAGTACTATGGGTTTTCTCCTTCACCTACGCAAGATATGACGCTTATCCTCTCCCTCAAAAAACCATCAACTAACCTCTAAACTGTTACACGCGACGGGCGTCGTTCTTGCTGAATGAGAAATAAATATTATGAAGAATACGACGTTATCTCTAATCTATTATTAGTTTATACAAATAAGTAATAAGTAAGGTGGTTTATGCCCACCCTACAAATAAGCAATTAAGATTAATTTGGACGAGTGCTAGGAATACTAGGTAAGTAAACATTTTCACCATTTAGTAATGCTTTAACTTTCGTGTTCGGGTAAGTTTTCTGATTCCATTGCAAATTAGCTATTGCTTGTTCTTTGTCCCAACTTGGCTCAAATCCAACACGCACACCATCCCAGAACAACTCGTAACCAATTTTTTTACCGTTTAATATACCTTCAACTCGCTTATTAGGATAAGCTTGCTTGTTTTGTTGCAAATTAGCGATAGCTTGTTCTGTATCCCAACTTGGCTCAAATCCAACACGCACACCATTCCAAAACAACTCATAGCCAATTTTTTGACCGTTGAAATAGCCTTCTATTTTCTTATTAGGATATGTTTTTTTAGTCAATTCTAAATGAGTTATTGCTTCCTGGCGCGTAGCCTTCTCCATAGTTCCAATAAAGGCGCCATCCAAATACAAATGGTATCCCTTGGCGCCAACGAATCTATCGTCCGATGACATTGTGCGATTTGGAAAATTCAAGGTTATTGGTTCTGTTTTACATGCTCCCGAATTACAAATTTGAACAGCACCCTTCAATTGCGGTGGTCTAAAGTATGATGTGCATCCCTCAACTCGAAGCTGACTGTTTGCTGTATCCATTGCACCAAAAACAGGACAATGTTCTCCACCATCTATCGATACTTTTTGACTTGTCACCGACCCAGATTTAGTGTAGAGATTGTAATAACTTTTATCTGCTTCTACACAAATGTCTACCCCTGCTTGAGAAATGCAATTAACGAAGTTAGAATTGGCTTTTGCAGTTTGTGCTTGGGAAAAAGTAAATAAAGGGGCGCCGAGGCTTAAAAGCGTAATAACTGATAGTAGCGATTTACGATTTTTGAGATTATTTGTTATAAACATAGTTGAAATTCCTTATTTTTAGGTATTAGGTATGGTGGGCAGTGCCCACCCTACTACTAGGCAATAATTTTAATTACATGCATATACATTCACAGCAAATCCGACTGTATTACCAAATTTATCGTAGGCGCCTTCCGGACTTGAAATATAGAGGTTACGAGCTTTTTTTACACCAGTTTTTGTACCAGGAATCACGTTGCTAAAGTGAGTTTTGTCTTTTAGTACACGTAAATCCTCTTTGACATTAAATTTAATTCCAGAAGGGTTTACAGCAGAAGTTTCAGATACTTCCCAACAAAGATTGTTGTAGCCTTTTGGCATATTATCTGTGCTAAAATTTCCACTGGAACGACCTTTTTGACCTCGTTGGGGTTCTCCTTGCGACCGAACAGTAGCTATTAACTGTTTGGTAGGAGCGCTAGCAATTAAGTTTTGTGCTTGAGAGGATTGTTTGACATTTGCAAAAACACTTGCTGAAGAAAAAGCGCTGGCAGCAAATACTAATGGAAGTGCAACTTTGGTTAATGATTTAATAGACATTTTCAGAACTCCTGTTGTGTGTTTTAATTTGTGAGTAACAGGTCAAGCTTATTAATTTGAGTGTGCTTATTTTTCCTGTTACCGCAATACACGTTTGGTGTTTCTGATTTATGCAGTAACCACGAAAATTTTTTTTGAAACTATTTTTTTGGTGATGTGGAAACGCGATGGTGGAGACGTGATATATCACGTCTCTACAGCCAATTACCCAGCAACACGTAAGGCGCCCAATGTATGGGATGTCGATAATCTGGGTCTTTTAGTAGCTCTAGTTGCGCTTGTCGCAGTGCTTCTGCTTTTGTAATATTGTTTTTGGCTAACTCCCGGTAAAAGTGACTTATTAAGCGGGCGCCAGATGCATCATCCAAACTCCACAGCGAAGCAAGAGTACTACGGGCGCCTGAACGTACAGCAATACCTGCAAGTCCCAAGGCGGCTCGTTTATCTCCTTCGGCTGTTTCGCAAGCACTTAGAACAAGTAGTTCTATTGGTTCCGGTTGAATTTCTTCTCTACCCCGTAGCAATTCCCTTAATTCGTTAACTTTTACTGGTCTATCCCAAGCCAGTACAAAAGTTTCGTCAGCATTAGAACTAAACTGACCGTGAGTTGCTAGATGCACAACCGAAAAAGGAAGCGTATCAACCTCTTTACGTAATGCAGAACTAGTAAATGTTTGATTTAGCAACACTTCGCTGGGTATTTCTGATTTAATTGCTTCGACTTCATCATTTACATTGGGTAATGAGCTAAACCCATGTCGTGCTTCTGTAAGTCCAGCAACCAAAGTTTTTATTTTGCCTCGGTTTAAAGGTTTGGGACCGAGCAACTCTAATCCAGGTGTTAGCGCGATACTATATTTCTCTACCAAATATTGTTTGCCATCATATAAAGCAGCCATCGGCACATTTCGCAGACTACCATCTAAGACAAATACAAGTGTTTTGATTTGTTTTTGTAATAGTTCTGTATCTATTGGGCTAATCAACCAACTGTAAACTGTTTGTGCAAGCGATTTACCTTCTGGTGTAGTATAAGGTTTCTCTAAAGACAGTCGTAACTCTTCCAAAACCTGTTCTAGTTGTGCTTGAGATACTTTTGTACTGTAGTGATGAAGTAATTGCCCTTGTATACTCACAATTACTTCGAGTTTGTCTTTAAGGATGATGGGATAAATTACTGCTGCATTTGAACGCTCTATTTGCTCGACTGGAACTATTTGTCCCTGTAAACAAGCCGAACGAAAGAAATTATCTAACTCTGCCAGTTGTAAAGATTCAATTACTGCACGAGCTTGTTTCAAGTTTTCTTGACTGGGTTCTATTTTCCCCGAATTTTCCTCAGATAATAGCGTTTCTACATATTCCCGATATAAAGGTTCTACGCTTTCACGGAACGAAAATTGAATATCCGGGTTAATTGCTACTAAGTCACTACGTAGAGATTTGAGCGTTGTAAAAGCAACTTTATAGGCGCCTGTTGCTTGCTCGACTGCTCCTCTAGCCCTTAAAATTCGTCCTAATTGCCACTGCCATTGATATGTAATATCTGAGGCATTAATAGCTTGTGCTATTTGCAAAGCCTTTTGTGTTAAATCTTGAGCTTCTAACCACTGCTGATTTTTTTCATACACTCCACCCAGATAACCCAAAGCATAAGACTCCGCTCGTTGGTCGCCTAAATTTTTAGCTTGTTGAATAGCTTTTGCAAGTATTTTAGCCGATGCTTTTTGATTTCCATCTCCCAATTTCATCAGGCTTTGAGAAAAGTTAATAGTCGCATAAACTGCTACTCGACTGGTCGATAAATCAGTAAGTTTACTTAAAATTTGCTTAGATAAAATTTCAGCATCAGCTTGTTGCTTAGTCTCAATTAATAAACTCAATTTATTAATTTCAGCTTGAAGCTGTTTAATTCCACGAGAAGAAGTTGCGATTGCTTGCTTGTAATATGCTAATGCAGCTTCTGTATCTCCTTGAGCGCGCGCAGTGTTGCCCAAATTCAAAAAGGTAAGGCTCAGATGCTGCTTAAATGTTGTATTTATATTTTGTATCTTTGTAATTTGCTTTAAAACGCGATGAGAATCATTCAAATCTCCCACAAGTCTTAACACATTGCCCAAACTACGCAATCCTGTAATTTTTAATTCTTGGTCAGGTTGATTTAAGAGCGTTTGTTCTAACTCTTTCAATGTTTTACGCGCTTGTAAATACATCCCTAAAGCTTGTTGCGCTTGAGCTTGATTCAAACTGGCGCCTATTTTTCCAGAAATAGAACCAGCTTCTGTATAGGCGCCTGCTGCTTTCTGCCAAGTGTGCAAAGCTTGCTCTGTTTTACCTTGCGCTAATTGTAAACTGCCTTGGGTATTGAGTGCTTGGGCAAAGATAAGTTTTCTAGAAACGAGATTATTAGAGTTTCGATTTGATTGAATAAGTTTAAGACTTGAGCTAATTGCAGCTTCTGCTTGTTGCCATTGTCCTAACTCCTGATAAGCTAGAGACAAATGATTTAACAGCATTGCTTGTGTTGATAGATTCCCCTGAGCTTTCTCTTGATTAAGTGCTTGTTGCCAAATAGTTACAGCTTCAGTAAAACGTGATGCTTGAAAAAGTTCTTTACCTTGTTGAACTAATACAGGAAGAGCTTCAACCTGGTGAAATGGAAGTATGTTAAGTATGAGAATTATAATTAAACCAAATATCAAGTTTTTGACACCACTACACCAATTGCGGCACCTAACCAAACTCTTAATAACTCTTCCTTTGTGTCCTTTGTGCCTACCCTGCGGGAAATCTTCGCTCCTTATGTGGTTCATTGATCTTCCTCTGTGTTCTCTGTGCCTCTGTGGTAAATATAATTACATCATTTTACAGGCAGGGATGCCTGTGCTACCAACAAGAATCACATTTTTATGGCTATCAATAATCCATCCTTGAGCTTCGATAATGTTAACAGGTAGTGGTGTTCGACCATCACGCGATACTTCTACATTATCAGAATAAAACTGCAAATCTTGCCAAACAGCATCACCACTTATAGGTTCGCTAGGGTTAGTTGGTAAACCACCTCTACCAGTAATTACAAACTCACTTTTGCTAGCAGTTGTTACACCTCCCGTTCGACAGTTTTGAGCAATTTGCTGAGAAGCATCTACCAAATTTGTAGGTAAAGCTATAAGTCCGCGACTAGGGTCTACATCAGGTGTATTGATATCTATAGTTCCATCAACTCCCAGTTCTGAACTCGCATTAATATCACTTCTTATAGTTAACTCGTTGTGTGGTGCAATTCCAAAGATACTTTCAGCTTTGATATTAATGCGCCCTCCCGAACCTTTAAAAGCATTGGCGATAATGTCGTTGTCTTGTTCGTCAACAGCAACTAGAAAATTTGTATTAATATTGATATTGCCACCATTACCATTATTCAAAGCTCTGGCATTAATTAAACTCTGATTCCGCATCAATATATAATCATTAGAACGTAATCTAATGTTGGCATTACCACCAGAAGTAGTTTCCGCATCAATCCTACCTTGATTTAAAGAAATAGTTCCTGCTGTTACCTCTAAACTACCTGGTTGACCGGCGCCTGTACCACTAACACTGATTTTACCTGTATTTTCGACGAACAATTTCTCCGTTGTAATTCGTAAATCTCCAGCGTTACCATCTTCAAACGAACGTGCTGACAAATTTGTGACGCGCGAACCACTAAGTCCTGTACCGACAACTCGCACTGACTCACTAGCATTGACTACCAAGCTACCTGCATTACCTTTACCTCTTGTCGATGCGGATATTTCTGCTCCATCCCTTACAATTAGCTGTTTGGTATCAATTCTAAAATCTCTGGCATTCCCCGTGCCACCACTACCAACTTGATTAAATAATCCACTGGCAATGCGATTATTTGCCGAGGCGCCACTAACTTCTACCAAATCTCTAGCATTAATAACTAAAATGCCAGTATTACCAGCACCAAATGTGGAAGCAGATACTTGGGCGCCATCCCTAACACTGAATTTACCTGTGGTAATCTGTAATTCTCCACCATTCCCTGTAGCATCTGTATTGACTTGAGCAGAAAGCCGACTAGCTAACTCTTGATTAAAAGAAGTGCCAAACACGTCTACAGATTCAAAAGCATCAATAGTTACATTCCCAGCTTTGCCAGCACCAAATGTTGAAGCTGATATTCTTGCCCCATCTCTAACAGTTAATTTGCCAGTTGTAACAAACACATCGCCAGCATTACCAGTAGCTTGGGATTCGGTTTGCGATACTAAGCCACTGGCAAACACAGTATTTCCCACCTTTCCAGTGCCACTAATTTCCACATTTTCGGCATTGACTGTTATATTTCCACCCCTACCCGCTCCATAAGTTGCAGCAAAAATGTCCGCTCCATCATTAATAACTAACTTCCCAGTGTTAATAGTTACATTTCCTGCATCTTTGGCGCCGAGTGTAAAAGCAGCAAAACTACTTGCTATATTTCCATCAGGAGTAGTACCAAGAAGTTGTACAGACTCTTTTGCATTAACAATGAGATTTCCTCCACGTCCATCACCAACCGTGGCAACACCAATAAATCCACCACTTCGGAGAATTAAACTAGAAGTGTTAATCGTAATATTTCCAGCATCTCCGCTACCTTCCGAATCTACGAAAAAAGCACTAAAAGGTTCTCCACTAACTGTTGCACCAATCACTTCTACTGACTGGGCATTCACTAGCAAACTTCCACCCCGTCCTTGGTCAAACGTGGCAGTCGATATCCTTGCACCTTCTTGAACAGTTAACCTATTTGTATTAATGGTGACATTTGCAGCGGCGCCACTTCCAAGCGTTCGAGCAAATATTCCACCTGAATTATTATTGGCTCGAATACCTGCTAAGTCTACAGATTCAGAAGCATCTATTAATAAACTACCACCAGTATTGGCGCCCAAGGTATTTGTAACTAATCGAGAACCCTCAGTTAAAGACACCCGTCTAGCAAATAGCTGTATATCACCAGCCCCTTCACCACTAGTATTAACCAGCGCTGCTTGAGAAAGAAAAATATCGCCCCTTGCAACCGCTTCTGGAAAACGGAATTTTAGAAGATTGTTTTCCATGTTTATTCCAACAGTCCCATTTTCTGCTATCGAACTTAAGTCAACTCGTCCTGCTGTTGCTTGTAAAGTGGCGCCAGAAAGGAAAATATTACCACCTACTAAAGCAAGAGCTTTACCTGTGGGTACTTCTAACCTACCTGTTTCTACTTGAATTGGTTTAGCAGTAGTAGCAAATTGCAAACCTAGAGGTACGTTTATAGTTAATAAAGGTGGAATTTGACGATTAGTAGCACTAAAAGCAAAGCTATTGTCAAACATCAAGCTATCTGCTGTACTCGCGACAAACGAACCTGCAATGTCTAACCGTGCATTTGCTCCAAATATTATGCCGTTGGGATTAATTAAAAACAAATTTGCATTTCCCAACACCCCTAGCGTTCCTAAAATATCAGAACGGTTACTCCCTGTTACGCGCGTCAGGATATTTTCAACTCCTGCGGGATTGGAAAAATAAACTTGTTGACCATTATTAATATTAAATTCTATGAAGCTATGAAATAAATTGGCGCCTCGTACTGCACCACCATCAATACGTTCTCCTATTTTTCCTCCAACATTAACCCCTTGCCTAACTGACGATGATTCACTCAATAATGAATTATCAGGTTTAATCTCAGCAAGAACAACTGTTTGTCCAAGCCAGATTATTAAATAAAAATGTAAACATCTTAACCCAAATAATAAAAAATGGCTACGAAACACAGGCTTTAACAATACTGAGTGCTAAATATCTTAGCATAGAAAGTCAGAAAACATAGCGCGCGTATCACAGCATTTTCTTCAATACAGTTGTATGGGAATTTCAATTATAAATTTACTTCCTTGATTTGGTTGGGATATGCAAGAAAGTTTGCCTCTGTGCTGTTCAATTATTTGATAGCTAATTGATAATCCTAGTCCAATACCACTACCTACGGGTTTGGTTGTAAAGAATGGGTCGAAAATTTTATGTTGATGGCATGGTTTTATTCCTCTGCCGTTGTCTGTAAAGGATATTTGGATGGAGTTATCAACCACTGAAGTGGTTATTACGACGATTTTTTTGGGGTTTTGGTCACATGCTTGTAATTCGTCGATGGCATTGAGTAGTAAGTTCATGAATACTTGGTTTAGTTGACCTGCAAAGCATTCTACTAAGGGAAGTTTGCTGTAATTTTTTATGATTTCTATTTGGGCGCCAGTACCAGACGGTTCTAAACGATGTTGTAATAGTGAAAGTGTACTTTCTATTCCTTCGTGAATATCAACCTTTTTGATTTCGGCTTGGTCAAAACGTGAAAAGGTTCGTAAGGAAGTTACTAAATTGCTAATACGTTCGGCGCCTGCTTTTAGTGAGTCGCAAAGTTTAGGTAAATCATCAAAGATATATTCAATATCTGTTTGTTCATTTTTCTCTTTTAAGCTTTGTGTCAGGTGTGGACATTTATTTTGATAGTTTTTAAATAAATCTAATAAAGTTTGAGTATAGGTATCAACATGAGTTATGTTGCCATATATAAAGTTAATGGGATTATTAATTTCATGTGCGATTCCTGCAACAAGTTGCCCTAAACTTGACATTTTTTCACTTTGAATAAGCTGTGTTTGAGCAAGTTTTAGGTTATTGGTGCGCTCTTGCACTTGTAATTCTAAGTTTGTATTCAGCGCTTGTACTTGTTGATATAAACGATATTGTACAACAGCAGTTGCAAATCTTTCACCCACTGCATTCGCATATCGAATCTCATTCTCACTCCAAACTTGTGCTTGATTTGTTTTAATTTGGCGCCAAACTTCAAAAGATTGTCGTGGCATTAATTGCCGTGTGTCGGGGTTATGATATCCTGCCCAAGTAATTTCGGTATCAACTTCAGAGCGAAAAATTGTAAGACAAGCAAGAATTTTTTCACCATACTGCAAAGGGATAATTAACAAACTACGAATTCGAGACGATTCAAAAAATGGAGCTAAAGTCCGAAATAGCGGTTCTCTATATAAATCATCTATTGCCCATAATTTGGAATTAACCTGTGAGTTTTCAACATCAGCTTTACCGATGTGGTACATGTTTCGCATCCACTCTATTGACCAAGGTTTATAACCTGTTTGATCAACTAATGTTTCTACGACTGAATGTAAGTACTTTTGCCACAACTGATTTTCTTCAACTACTCGACTTTCTTCGGTGTCTATTGAATCTGGTTGGGTTCCACATGTATAAATTTCTACTGGTTGATTGTCAGAAGCTAGCAGATACAACCTTCCTCCCGAACCGTTAAAGGTTTTCACCACTTCTTCAAGCGCAGGTTGTAATTTTACAGTTGGAGAAGTGTAAAGTACTTTTGTAAGATTATTTATATTTGCTTCTTGACGTGCTTGTTCACGAACTTGGTTGAGTAAAATTGAATGACTAATCGCGATGCAAACTTGGTCAACCACTGCTTGAATAAGTTGTAGTTCTTCTTCTGTGACTTTGCGAGGTTTAGAATGGTGTGATACCAATAGTCCCCATAGTTGTGCTGATGAATGTAGTGAAGGTGGTTGATATTTGCCTGTTTGCTCGTTTTCCAAAACTATCGGCACAACTACAGATGATTTTACCCCCATTGCTTTTAAATATTCAATATGGCATGGGTCAATAGGACGATAGCGAATATCTTGGTTTTCGTTATATTCTTCTTGCTGATTAAGAGGACTAACACCAATTTCTTGCGTCGTCAAATCTACAATAGTGCGTTGTCGTGCTTGTACAAATAATTCGCGAGCAAACAAAGGAATATCATCCGCAGGAAAATGCAAACCTTTTAAAGAAGGTAGTTGGTTTTCTGCAAGTGATTCTGCAATTACAACTCCACTACCATCTGAGTTAAACTGATAAATTTTAACACGGTCGGTGTCTAAATACGCGCGCATTTCTCCAACCATTGCACTCAAAATTTCTTTTAATTCCAATGATTGCCGAACGCGATTCGCAATACGATGCAGTAATATTTCTTGCTTTATTATTAATTGTTTTTCAGATCTATTCATATAAATTTATATTAAATACTAAATTACACGCAAATGTAACAAAGCGCTCGTTCAAAACATTAATTATTTTTAATAATTTTAATTCTGATTGTAGACAAAACTCGATAATAAGGCGCCAAGCCTTTAGACCCTGATTCTAAGTAATATTAGTCTAACATGAATTAGTAAAAGCAAAGTTTAAATTTATAACTAACTTGAATTAATAAATTAAATGAAAGTAATTAATAGTCTTATTTATAGTTGTTATAGAGACACCCTTTATTAGACAAGTGCTTTAAATCAAATTTCATGATTCTTCAGCTAATTAATACGTATTTATACCTATAAACAAATACGTAGAGACGTTACATGTAACGTCTCTACATAAATTTTATTATGATTACGTTACCGAACATGCTATACAAGGCAGAAAAAATTATTAATTGTATTTCTTAAGATAGATAATTTATTGACACGTATTTTGTTTACATTTATTTGTGGTATCAAAAACAAAGCGCGCTTATTTATGCCACAATATTTCGGGAAACTGCCTACCACAGACCAACCCTGGACGAAAATCGGTCAAGTTCAAGCTTGGAAGCAATACGATAGAACTATTATTTTTGATTGCGACTCATCTAAGTTTTCCATTGCTGTACTGGCGCCTAATTTATTACGAGTCCGTTTGGCGCCACAGGGTGAGTTTACCGAGCGTCCAAGTTGGGCAGTAACACGTGATGATTCTGAATGGGCACCAGTCTCATTTGAGGTGCATGATATAAATACACAAGTCCAAATAAAAACAGAATCTATACATATATATATAGATAAATCTTCAAGTCGAATAACTTGCTTTGATTTAGATGGGCGCCCTTTCGCTACCGATGCTACCACTAATATGGGTTGGAGACTTGGCGCCGTTGCAGGATGGAAGTGTATTGAAGCTGACGAACATTTTTATGGGTTTGGCGAACGTACTGGGTTACTCGATAAACGCAGCGAAGTCAAAACAAACTGGACTACAGACGCTTTAGATTATGGTTCGCTCACTGACGAAATGTATCACGCTATTCCATTTTTTATTGCGCTGCGTCCACATGTTGCATATGGGATTTTCTTTAATACCACTTTTTGGAGCCAGTTTGATATCGGCGCCGAACAACCTGGTGTATGGAAAATGGAAACGCGCGGCGGGGAATTAGACTATTACATTATATATGGCCCCAAACCAGCGCAAATACTCGATACATATACCCAACTTACAGGAAAAATGCCGCTACCACCAAAATGGTCAATCGGCTATCACCAATGTAGATGGAGTTACGAATCAGAAGAAGTAGTACGCACACTCGCACAAGAATTTAGAACTCGTCGTATTCCTTGTGATGTTATTCACCTAGATATCGACTATATGCGAGGTTTTCGGGTATTTACTTGGAGTCCTGCCCGCTTCTCGAACCCAGAAAAACTAATTAGTGATTTAAAACAAAATGGCTTCAAGACTGTAACTATTATTGACCCAGGAGTAAAATACGAACCTGAAGCTAATTACCATGTTTTTGATGAAGGAATAAAAAACGATTACTTCGTGCGTCAAGCGGATGGTAGATTATTTCATGGTTATGTGTGGCCCGATAAATCTGTATTTCCTGACTTTTTGCGTGCGGATGTTCAAAAATGGTGGGGTGATTTACATAAGTCTCTCACTGATATAGGTATTGCTGGTATTTGGAACGATATGAATGAACCCGCAATTAATGACCGACCATTCGGTGATGGTGGTACTCATATCTGGTTTCCCCTCAATGCACCACAAGGAAAAGAAAATAATACTACCCATGCAGAAGTTCACAACCTTTATGGTTTGAATATGGCTGCATCTAGCGCAAAAGGTTTAATTAAACATCGCCCTAACGAGCGTTCGTTCGTATTAACACGTTCAGGGTTTGCAGGAGTGCAGCGTTACTCTAGTGTGTGGATGGGTGATAATCAGTCGCAGTGGGAACATTTAGAAATGTCGCTACCAATGCTTTGCAATATGGGGCTTTCGGGAGTAGCATTTGTTGGATGTGATATTGGTGGATTTGCAGGTAATGCTACAGCAGAATTATTTGCGCGTTGGATGCAGGTGGGAATGTTGTATCCGTTGATGCGGGCACATTCAGCGATGAGTACCGCGCGTCATGAACCGTGGGTATTTGGTGAAAGGGTAGAAAATATTTGTCGTGAGTATATTAATTTGCGCTATCAATTAATACCTTTTTTTTACACTTTATTTTGGCAAGCAGCTACAACTGGGGCGCCTATTTTACGGCCTTTAGTGTACGAATATCCCAACGACCCAAAAACCTATATGCTTTATGACCAAGTATTATTAGGTTGTGACTTAATGGCGGCGCCGATATATCGACCGGGAGTAGAGCATCGTGTTGTATACTTACCGAGTGGTACCTGGTACGATTGGTGGACAGGAGAAAAATATGTAGATGGCGCCACTCATATTTTGGCACATGCACCATTAGAGCGAATGCCATTATACGCGCGTGCAGGTGCAGTTATTCCCATGCAACAAGTCACACAATACATTGACGAACATCCATTAAACGAGTTACAACTGCTAATCTTTCCAGGAAACAGTGAATATACACTCTACGAAGACGATGGAAATAGCTTTGAATATCAAAAAGATATTTACTCAACAACAAAAATAAGTGTATCTACTGAAGCAGAACAAGTTATCGTAAAAATAGCACCAAGACAAGGAAAATGGAAACCAATTAGGCGCCGTATTATAGTAAAAGTACAAGGTAATGGTGAACAAAGCTTTGAAGACGAAGGCAAATTCATAGAAACCAGGTTTCCCCATCACTAGTTATAATAACCTTCAAGTACACCCAAAGGAAACCTGGTTTCTAAACGAAGCGCAAAAACTCAAAAAACCGTTATTGTAAATTCTGCGTAAATACGAGAAACCAGGTTTCCCCATCACTAGTTATAATAACCTTCAAGTACACCCAAAGGAAACCTGGTTTCTAAACGAAGCGCAAAAACTCAAAAAACCGTTATTGTAAATTCTGCGTAAATACGAGAAACCCGGTTTCCAAAAGAAACCGGGTTTCAGGGGTTTTTAAACAAAGCTAGGTATAATCGATTTACACTCACCAACAATAAGAGTAGGTAAACTATCAAGACTATTATTTGGACATAAATAGCCATCAACCTCGGTACCAATTTCTAAAGCTTGGTTAGCACGACACCAACAATATTCGACACTTTTTGTCTCAAAGTCTTTCAAATACTGAACATAATAGCTTTTGTCAGTATTATATTTCACTAATACTTTGCAACGTTTATACGGTAAAGAAAATTTAATTTGTGCCAACATACCAATATACCTGCCAGTTATTGATTCGCTACAGAACTTACCTAATGGTAGAAAATTAAATCGCTTAAAAAATCAGGAATATCAAGTTTGATATAAACTTTTGACATCAATAGTTTTATTAAGCCGAGATCAGGGGAACACATCTCAAAGTTATAAGAGAAAACTTTATGAACCGCACTAGTAGATATACTGAATTTAAGTAAGGGTGGATATTTGTAAACCCGCCCTACGATAATATCAAATGGGCAAAGTATATCTTGTCGGCGCCGGACCTGGAGATGTGGCATATTTAACGGTAAAAGCTTATAAACTTTTACAACATACAGAAGTACTAATTTATGATGCACTTGTTGACGCGGAGTTATTAGAGTTGGTACCATCAGATTGTTTGAAAGTTGATGTTGGTAAACGTGGAGGAAAACCAAGTACAGCGCAAGCTTCCATCAACGAGTTGTTAGTGCAATATTGTCAACAGGGAAAACAAGTAGTACGGTTAAAATCTGGAGACCCGTTTATATTTGGACGATGTACTTCTGAAATTGAAGCATTAAAAGCAGCGAATTGTGAGTTTGAAGTTATACCAGGTCTTTCTTCAGCAATAGCGGCGCCGACCTTAGCAGGCATACCTTTAACCGACCCAGTACTGAGTAGATGTTTTGCAGTTTTTACAGCGCATGAACCAGATGCACTGAACTGGGAGGCATTAGCGGCAATTGAAACATTAGTTGTGCTGATGGGTGGTAGTACTCTACCAGAAGTAATATATCGGCTAATAAAATATGGTAAGTCGCGCAAAACACCTATTGCTGTGGTACGTTATTGTGGGACACCCCAACAGCAAATCTGGACGGGAACGCTCGAAACAATTCTCGAAATAACAGCAAATATTTCACTCTCACCAATAGTAATTACAATTGGTGAAGTAGTTCAACTCAGGAAGTACCTTCAAGCAGACAATGTAGAGACCGACCAAGCGATAGGTAAGTAGCACTCACCCATTTATGCCTACCAACATCTCTCCCCTTCCACCAACACAAACCCTCCCTCTTGCTGGCAAAACTATTTTAGTAACACGTGCAGCAGGACAGTCAAGTCCATTTTCCCAAATGCTAACTGACTGTGGCGCCAATGTTATAGAAATGCCAGCACTAGAAATTTGTCAACCTTCTACTTGGTCAGAATTAGACGATGCAATAGCTAATATATCAAGCTTTGATTGGCTAGTCTTGACTTCCACCAATGGCGTCGAATATTTCTTTGACAGATTATTTACGAAAGGTTACGATGCACGTTCATTAAAGAATGTCAAAATTGCTGTAGTTGGAGAAAAAACGGCTCAATGTTTAGAAAAGAGAGGACTACGTGCGGATTATATTCCCCCGAACTTCGTCGCAGACTCATTAATTGAAAACTTTCCAGAAGAACTTACAAATAAAAAGATTTTATTTCCGCGCGTTGAAAGCGGTGGACGTGAAGTCTTAGTAAAAGAATTGGGTGCAAAGGGTGCAGAAGTCATCGAAGTAAGTGCTTACCAGTCATGCTGTCCTAAAAGCATCCCCCCTTCGGCAGAAGTTGCACTGCAAAGTGGTACAGTAGACATCATTACGTTTGCTAGCTCCAAAACAGTGCAATATTTTTGTGAACTAGCAAAACAAGTATTCGGCGACAATTCCATCGATAATTATTTAGAGGGTGTATGTATAGCCTCCATCGGTCCACAAACATCAAAAAGTTGTCGCGAACTTATCGGACACGTAGACGTTGAAGCAGTCGAATACACCTTACCCGGATTAACACAAGCCCTAATTGAATGGGGTGTAGAGACGTGACATGTCACGTCTCCGTAACGGGAGCAAAGACCGTACATATACGGTCTCTACAATTCATAACCTTTTATTAAATGAAACGTATAATAGGACTAACAGGTGGTATTGCCACAGGAAAAAGTACAGTAGCAAACTATTTAGAAAAAACTTATAAATTACCCATATTAGACGCTGACATATACGCGCGCGAAGCAGTTGCCGCTAATTCTCCCATATTAAATAAAATCGCACAACGTTACGGTAGAGATATCTTAACAAACAATGAACTAAACCGTGCGAAATTAGGCGAGATTATATTTAATAATGAATCAGAACGCCTTTGGGTTGAAAGTTTAATTCATCCTTATGTAAAAGAAAGATTTTATCAAGAAATAATTACATCATCCAATAATATTTTAATACTAGTTATCCCTTTATTATTTGAAGTAGGAATGACTGATATAGTTACAGAAACATGGGTTGTAAGCTGCTCAGAGTCGCAGCAGTTAGAAAGATTAATGCAACGTAATAACTTAAATTTAGAACAAGCACAAGCTAGAATTAAAAGTCAAATGCCACTTGCTGAAAAAATAGCGCGTGCGAATGTAGTACTTGATAATTCTCAAAATATAGAAACGCTTTTAAAACAAGTTGATATTGCAGTAAAAAATCAAGTTGAAAATTTTAAGCTTAGATAAAATATAAAAAGACACCATTACATCAAGTAGCTTATGAGTGGAAAAACTACACGGCGTAATTTCTTGCTTACCAGTGCGGTGGTTGCTGGAAGTGTTGTGGGTACAAAGACCTTGGGTTACGCGGCGCCAAATTTCGTATCAGCATTCTTATTAAACTCCGTCACATCATACCCGACATACCATTAACCCGCCAACACCATAGAATGGTGTGGCGTTCTCGAACAAAGCCCACAGAAAGTGGGCTTAAAAAAATAGCCTACGTAGGTAGGCTTTGTATCAATAGCCCCAGGCTTCTAGCCTGTGGACGTTATAGGTGTTACATGAGTATTAATAAGCGCCACCTCTTGCATCGCATATGGGAATGAACCATTAATAATACAGACGTTGAAAACTCTATAATAGCTTTAGATAGACTGGGTTTTAATACTATACCAAGTAGCATTAATTTTGATGATATTTCCGAAGAGTAATATTTATAAATGTTTATGTCAGATAAATTAGCTGAAGAAACACAAGGTAAAGAACATTTTTTAGATACCTCATTTGTTCGCTCATTATTACTTGCCACACAAATTTACCAAACTTATCTAAGTTCTTTTATTGATTACTAAATCATAGCTAGCACGGTCATATAACTCATTTAATATAGTTTGCAAATCAAATACTGGTTCTATATCTTTATCTGGTGAATACAAGACTTACGCATAAAATGTTATAAACTCGGTTTATGCAACGTAAGTTCTATTTCGATGGGGAACTCGAATTTTCAAAAATGCGTCTTTAGTATAAAAACTAATATGTGATAAAAGTCCATATATAAATATAGCTACTCCTAACTGTTCTAACAACTCTTCTAAAGTAACCTCAAATATATAAAAGATAGACTCTTTCGTGTACACGCTAACAATATAGCCCCCTACTAATTCACAACCTATTGCACCAGCAATGAATGTTGCACCAGCTATCAAAAATAAGTTTCTGGTGTTTGCATTCAGATTAGTTATAAATTTCAAAAATACTAGTAAAAAGATTAATACACCAATGCCTGCGGGAATGACCCAAGCAAAATATAGAAAGCCACTAGTTCCAAGAGCTGTTCGTACTGGTCCGACCATGTGTTCATGCAGACTAGCTATTTCATCGAAAGACAGGAAAGCAAATATAAATGATAGTCCCCCCCAGTAAAGAGTGTACGAATCATGTCTACTCTTTTTAATGTAAGTTATGAAACTTAAAATGATTGAGCAAAAGAGTAATGCCGATGCTGAGTAGAAAGCGGGTATATTCATTTCTCCATCAAGATTAAATGCAATAGCAAAAGCATCACGTAAGAAAAAGTCAGGGAGATACCGCTGACTTAAGCTTCCAATCAGACCTGCAGATACAAGAAAAGATATTATGGTTATAAAAACTCTGAAAGCAAGTTTAGGAGAAAGATTAATAGTTATATTTTCAGGCTCTAAAATTGTTTGTTGCTCAAAGCTATTTTGTAAATTCTCTTTGAAATATGTAATTGTTTGTGGTTTAACCCAGCCTCGTTCAACTAAAATGGTTTCGAGACTTTTTTTGCTTACCTGCTGCTGCTTAACTACAGAGCATAATTGTTTTTCGTCAATCAGACCTGCTTTGGTCAAACTCTCTGCAAGTAACTTTTCCACATCAATATTATTTTCTGCCCTTTTCATTAAAGTCTTCCTTCGTAAGTAAGATATTTGGGACAGATGCAATTTAAAGCTCATATTGATAATGTCTTATTGAATACTTCAACTATTATCACACTGGATAACTGATTAATAATGAAGCCTTAATAAGCTCTTAACCCTTTAGTGTAAAGATATCATGTAATTAATATTATGTCTACTTATATACCGCACTTAGCAATGAATTTACTTGTATCTCTGACTGAGAAATAGTACTGACTTGTTCAGCACACTGAGGACTTAAGTAATTAAATTAACTCAGTCAGTACTAAAGTTCTATTAAATAAGGGTAATATTATTGGTGCTGGTTTAGTTGTAGTGAGTCTTGTAATATTAACCCTTGAATAAAGAAATAGAACCTTTGTTCTTAAAATTGGTATTATCCAAAGGTAATTGAACTGTAAAAGTGGTACCCTTACACAATTCACTTTCTACATTTAGCTTTCCTTTATGTACACTAACTATAGCCTGAACAATAGATAAACCTAAACCTGAACCACCAGTGCTGCGAGAACGGTCACTCGAAACACGGTAAAAGCGGTCAAAAATGTGAGGAAGTTCCTGAAGTGGAATACCAATACCTGTATCTTGAACTTTAATTACAGCATAATATTCACTTCTATTTAATAAAATTTTTACATCTCCTCCTGTAGGCGTGTATTGAATTGCATTTACAATTAAATTAGAAAACAAACGATAAAGCTGGTCGGTATTGCCAATAATATTTAAGTGTTGATGCGCGTTTTCGACAGATGTTAATGTTATTCTTGCGGCAGTTGCCATTGCTTGAAATTCTTCTATTAAATCGCTAATTATGTCGTTTAAACAGCATTTTTCATGTTGCTTAAGTTCTTTAATAGACTGTTTCTCTAAACGTGCTAGCATAAGTAAATCAACAACTAAATTTGTCAGTCGCTGATTTTGTCGGTGGATAGTTTGCAAAATATCGCGCGTTTCTTCTTCATCTAATTGTGGCGATAACAGCGCGGACTCTACAGTGGCGCCTGTAGCAGCTAAAGGAGTCCGTAGTTCGTGTGCGGCATCGGCGGTAAACTGTTGAATTTGTCTGTAGGATTTATAAATAGGCTGCATTGCTAATCCAGATAACCACCAGCTAGCAGCAGTAATTATACCCATCGCTATTGGCAAACCTAATACTAAAACTAATTTTACACTATCAAGATAATGATTAAATTCTTCTAAACTTCGCCCAATTTGCAAATAACCCCAATCACCATTATATCGAGTGTGTAAATGCATTGTTAATTGATGAAATTCATTGCCTTGTCTATCTTTAACAAATTGCCAAGTTTTTTTATTAAAATTATTAGATATACCTTCTGGGTAGTTGCCTGCTGTTGCAATCAAACTTCCAGAATTATCAAAAAAACGAATATAGTAATTACTTTTATCAAAGGCGCCAACAACGTGACGTTTCGTATCTGGTTGCTGTTGAATACAACTGGCGCCTATGCACATACTCAAATTTGGAAATAACTGCTGTACAACAGGTTCCAAACGTCCAGGTGTTGGCAACTTTGGTTCAATAGTGTCATGTATAGTTCCAGCGATTGACTCGATTTCATTGTCTAAAGCTACTACATGAGCATGAAATACTGAAGAGTAAAAACCGAAGGCACATAAGCTTAAAATTAAACCCATGACAACGGCATAATATAAAGCTAGGCGAATGCGAGTAAGTCGGAATAATCTATTTTGATTCATTGCGCTCAATTAAGGCGATATCCCATACCGTGTAAAGTCTCAATTGGGTTATCGCAGCCACTATTTAATAGTTTACGACGCAATAAACGTATTTGTGCTGCCACCACATTACTTCCTGCTTCTGCACTAACTTCCCATACTGCCGAACGAATTTGTTCAGTACTAACAATCTGGTTTTGATGTTTCATTAAATATTCTAGAATTTGAAATTCTTTATTAGTCAGAGGTATTACTTGTTGATTAGCTGTTGCGTCACTACTAGCAACTGAATTATTCGCATAATCTAAAGTTAGGTTGCCAACGGTTAGTTTTGGGGGTTGAAATAGGGGAGAGCGACGCTGCAATGCTCGTAACCTTGCCAGTAATTCTCCCATCCCAAACGGTTTTACTAGGTAATCATCGGCGCCTGCATCCAAACCTGTAATCTTATCTTCCATGCTATCTTTAGCTGTGAGTATCAAGACAGGTAGAGAATTTCCTTTTAAACGTAATCTTTTACACAATTCTAAACCAGTGAGACCTGGAAGCATCCAATCGAGAATAGCTACAGTATATTCTGCTGAACTATCTTCTAAATATCCCCATGCATCTGTACCATCCATGACCCAATCAACCAAGTACTTATGCTGGTTGAGAGTGCGCTTGATAGCAGTTCCTAAATCTGGCTCATCCTCGACTAACAACACCCGCATACATAATCAAGTCGCTAAAGTTTAAAGATTAATCCGAATAGCTGTGTTTATTAAGGAATTTTATTCAAAAGGCTTTTACCTCTACTTATTAGTTTGGCAGGTAACAATGAAATCTAGGTGAAATTTTAGCTTGGTCTATAAAAATTTATATTGCGAATCTTGATAATAATGATGTAAATTACTGGCACTACAAACAAGCTCAAGAATGTAGAAACAAACATTCCACCAAAAACCGCTGTACCTAATGACACTCGGCTAGCAGACCCCGCTCCTGTTGCGACAAGCAGTGGATAGCTACCGATTAAGGTTGAAACTGTTGTCATGAGAATAGGACGTAATCGTGCTTGTGCAGCTTGTACCACTGCTACCGTAATTGAAAGTCCCTGTTCTCGTAGCTGGTTGGCAAATTCTACAATCAAAATCGAATTCTTGCTAGCTAACCCGATTAGCATGACCAAGCCAACTTGGCAGTAAACATCATTGTACAAACCTCGTAGATATTGAGCAGACAAAGCTCCTAAAACTGCTAAGGGAACCGCGAGCATAATAATGAAAGGATCGACAAAATTATTATATTGCGCTGCTAACACTAGGAAAACAAAAAATACTCCTAAACCGAAAATAATTGGAGCAATACCGCCAGATTCCACTTCTTCTAAGGAGATACCCGACCATTCAAAACCAAAATTCGCAGGTAAAATCTCTGCTGCTAATTTTTCCATTTTCTGTATTGCTTGTCCAGAACTAAAACCAGGAGCTGCTGCTCCGTTAATTTCAATCGAGCGATAAAGGTTGTAGTGGTTAATTGTTTGTGCCCCAGTTGTCGATTTTATCGTTACAACGCTACTGAGAGGTATCATGTTTCCTTGCCTTGAGCGCACATACAAACGACCAACATCTTCTGGATTCGAGCGAAATTGTGAGTCTGCTTGAACGTAAACACGATAAGTACGCCCAAATTCGTTGAAGTCATTTACATAGCGGGAACCAATGAACGTTTGTAGCGTGCTGAAAATTTCATTAATCGGAACTTGTAGAGCTTCTGCTTTACTTCTCTGTACTTCAACCATTAACTGGGGTGCATTGGCAGTATAGGTACTAAAGACTCCTTGTAATCCAGGGGTTTGATTCGCGCGGCTGATTAAGTCGTTTTTGGCTTTATCTAGTGCGTTAATATCCCGATTGCTTTGATCACCTCGGTCTTGTAATTGAAACACAAAACCGCCTACACTGCCGAGGCTCTGAATAGTTGGAGGATTGACGGCTAGAACAGGCGCTTCAGGAATTCCCATTAACGGCGCCCGTATCCGGTTGAGAATTGCTGATACTGATTGCTCAGGTTTTTGCCGTTCTGACCAAGATTTGAGAGGGGTCATAATTAGTCCACGATTAGGAGTGTTTCCGCTAAAACTAACGCCACCCATTGCAAACACCCCCTCAATTTCAGGAACATTGAGCAATTCCTTTTCGGCTTTGATCACGACCGAGCGAGTGTAGTCTAACGAAACGCCATCAGGTCCTTGAATCAGGTTAACAAAATAGCCTTGGTCTTCCTCTGGTAAAAATGCTTGAGGAACACGCATATACAACCAGCCTGTCAATACCAACAACACAGTAAATAACAGTAACACAGCCATTTTAAAGCGGGTAACGGCGCCGAGAATGCTTTGATAGCCTCGGCGCATCCAGTCTAAAAAGTCATTTACCCTTGCAAAAAACCAGCCAAGCAAACCGCGCGGTTGTTGTCCCCGACGTAGCAACATCGCGGATACCGCAGGAGTAAATGTAATGGCGTTAAATGTGGAAATCGTAGTAGAAAATGCAATTGTTAATGCAAATTGTTTATAGAGTTGTCCTGTTGTTCCTGGAAAAAAAGCAACTGGAACAAAAACAGCCATAAGAACTAGTGAGGTCGCAATTACTGCTCCAAATAGTTCGTGCATTGCTTCAGAAGCCGCTTGACGTGGAGTGATATTTTTTTCCTCAAGCAAACGGACTACGTCTTCAACAATAATAATGGCATCATCGACAACCATCCCAGTTGCCAAGGTTAAACCAAATAAAGTCAAACTATTAAGCGAAAAATCAAATACTTTGACAAATGCAAAAGTACCAATTAACGAAACCGGAATTACAATTGCAGGAACAATAGTAGTGCGCCAATCTTGTAAGAAAAGGAAAATGATTCCCACAACTAGTACAATAGACTCAATTAACGTTTTGACAACTTCCCAGAAAGATGCTTCAACAAATAGCGAAGAATCATAAGGGATTTCATATGTTAATCCTGGGGGAAAATTCTTTGCTAGCCTTACCATTTCTGCCTTGACCGCTTTTGCTATTTCCAAAGCGTTACTACCAGGAATTTGAATGATTTGATAGCCTACAGAGATGTGACCATCATACCGAGCAAATGTACTGTAGTTTTCTGCACCTAGTTCTGCGCGCCCTACATCTTTAAGTTTAATAAGCGTCCCATCATTTCCAGCTTTAAGAATAATATTCTCGAATTCCTTGGGTTCTCGTAATCTTCCAACAGCTTGCAAATCGATTTGAAACTTTTGCCCTTCGGGAGCGGGTGGTTGTCCAATTGCACCAATGCCTAATTGTAAGTTTTGTTGATTCAGCGCATTCACTACATCTTGAGCCGTTAAATTACGACTAGCAAGACGATTTGGGTCAATCCAAATTCGCATAGCATAACGACGTTCTCCAAAGGATAGAACATTCCCTACACCATTTATACGTCTAAGAGAGTCTAACACATATAAATCAGTATAGTTACTAATAAAAGTATCATCGTAGCGGTCGTCAGAACTGTATAGCGCCATCGCTAAAACAATCCCGCTTGATTGTTTTGTAACCGCAACTCCTGTTTTTTGTACAACTTCTGGTAGTTTAGGTTGTGCCAACAAAACACGATTCTGTACATCAGAGGCTGCAACATTAATATTATAACCCTGCTTAAAAGTGACCGTAATTGTACTAGTACCATCATTGCTGCTAGTCGAACTCATGTATCTCATACCCTCGACCCCATTAATTTGTCGCTCTAAAACCGATGTTACGGTTTCCTCGACAATTTGGGCACTGGCGCCAACGTAGTTAGCAGTGACGCTAATTTGAACTGGGCTAATGTCTGGATACTGCTCTATGGGTAACGTTGGTATGCTAATTAGTCCTGACACTAAAACTATCAAGGAGCAGACGATTGCAAAAACGGGTCGCTTAATAAAAAAATCTGCGAACATAGTTAAACAGCACAAAGAAACATCAGTAATTAATTGCTTTTTTCTGGTTCAGGAATAATTGGCGCGCCATCCCTTAAACTGAGCAAACCAGAGGTAATAATTCGTTCTCCAGGTCGCAATCCTTTAATGACCTGGTATTGGTTATTTTCAATACCGCCTAATTCAACAGGTTTTTGCCGAGCTACAAACTGAGGTTGGGCAGACGAGCGTTCCTCAACTACAAACACAAACGCCTCTTTGGCTAAACGAGTTACAGCAGTTGTGGGAATGAGAACTCCAGGGCGCCGAGCCAAAATCACCCGCGCTCGAACAAACTGGTCGGTTCGCACTTTGAATTGAGAATTATCCAACAGAGCTTTAACAAGTACAGATTGCGTTTGATTTGCTGTATTGGGTGCAATGAAAAATATACGACTAGTGCCAATATTACGCCCTTGACCATCTACTAGCTCAATATCGCTTCCTAACCGCAACTGAGCCACCTGTTCCACTGGAACCGAAATATTAACCTCCAATAAACCGTTTTCAGAAACGCTTATTAACTGAGTAGACGTATCAACAAAATCACCTACCTTGACAGGAATATCACCTACGATTCCTGCAAACGGTGCGGTAATTGTATAAAACTGAAGTTCCGCTGCCTGCTCCTTAATATTTGCCCTAGCTTGATTAACTAACCTCTGGTTCTTAACAATTGTAGCCTTTGCCCTAGAAACTACTGCCTGTGCCCTAGTAATCATCGCTTCTTGCGCTGCAATGTCAGCATCCGTTTGAGCAAGCTTGGCTTTTGCCGTCTCTAAGCTGTTTCGTCTTTGTTCTAAAATTTGTAAACTGCTGGCGCCTTCTTTATACAGTTGGTTGAACCGCTCGTACTCGCTTTGATTAAGTCTTAAATCAGACTGTTCAGAAGCTCGACGAGCTTTTAAGGCTCTAAGTGCTGCTGTTGCATTTTTTGCATCTGCTTGGGCGCTTTTTAGTTCTGCTTGAGCAGTTTCTAAATCAGCTTGACTTGATTGATAAGCTGCAATTCGACTGTCAACAGAAGCTTGTTGCTGCTTGGCATCAACTTTCAGAATGGGAGTATCTTTTTTAACTCTCTCTCCTGCCCGAACAAATATTTGAGAAACCTGACCCTGAATTCTTGGTCGCAAAGTTACAGAGCGACGAGACTCCAGATTTGCAACAAATTCTGAACTTTCCTCTATAGTGCTAGATTGCAATGTTGTAACTTGCACCTTTGTTGCCGAGGGTTGCCCAGGTACTGTTGGGGGTGATTCTTTGCCCGGAGCCATAAACCACCAAAACCCAACACCCCCACCAAGTAGAAGCAAGGCTAACATTGCCCAGAAACCAGGTGTTAATGGCGCCAACAAACGTTTACCATGTGAACGTTGAGATTCAAAAGATTCCATAACTAAACATTTAGAGCGATGTAAAATTTACACAAATTTGAAGTCAAGACTTTTTATTAAGTTGCCTTTACCCAAAAATCAGCCGTGATAATTTCGCCATTGCGATTAAACTGTCCCCAAAGCTTGTATTTGTAGCCATCGAAATCGCTTGACTCTACTTTAGAAATATCGTAGATATCAACAACACTGTCGCCACCAAACTCTTTCTGAATAAGTTCGGCTTCTGTTTGAGTATTTCCTGTTTGAGTTCCGTAAAACAAGCCAAACAAGAGCCATCTTTCCTCCATGTTAAGTAGCGTGATAAAGGTACAGTTAGATGTATGATTTAATAACTCAACCTCATTTCAAACAACCTTAAATGCTCTATCTAACTGGAGAGTCAAGGGGTATACAAATTTTTTTTTTTAAAGGCTAAGGATGCCAGTTTTATCCTCTTGCAGGCTGTGTTGGAAGTGATTATTTAATTTCAAGCGGATAAATCAATATAAATAAAGGCTTCTAGCCCTAATACATTAGTAGAGCTAAAAGCCTAAAAATAGTATCTCTGAGAATCTAGTCAGATGTTTTCAACTTTTAGTTTATTATATCAAAATGGAATCAAGATGAAATTTTGATAGCTCATTTCATTTTCAATAAAACAGCTTCATAGTAATAAACATATAAAAGATATGTTTATGAAATTAAGATGAAATACTAGATCACTATTGCACATCAACCCAGAAGTCAGCAGTGATAATCTTGCCATTACGATTAAACTGTCCCCACATCTTATCAAGAATGAAATCAGGATGAAATTTCTAGTTAGTTTTGGCTTTTGTCACAAATAACCGCAACTTGTGATAAAGGCTAAAATCATTATCTGGCTTATTTTACGTAGTTTTTGAATAATTTGGGCAAAAAATTTCTCGAACCCCTTGACTCTCCAGTAAAGGGGAGAGTTCAAAATAAGATTAGTTATTGAGAGGGTAGTTAACATGACACTTGAACTCAAAGTTCCAAATATGGCTTGTTCTGCTTGTGGCGCCACTATTACAGAGGCAATAAAAGCTATTGACCCAACTGCGGCAGTTCAAACTGACCCAAAAACAAAGTTAGTTAACGTTGAAACTCAAGCATCCGAAGTGACCATTAAACAAGCGATAACAACTGCTGGTTACTCGGTTGCGTGATAGCTGTTATCCAAGGGCGGGCAAGGATGCCCACCCCACAATATTTTGAGTGGAGGAAAATATGGAGAACACGACTTTAAAGCTACGCGGTATGAGTTGTGCTTCTTGCGCGCGAAGCATAGAAGAAGCAATTAGGGAAGTAAACGGTGTCAACGAGTGTATTGTTAATTTTGGCGCCGAACTAGCAACAGTAGAATATGATCCAAGAAAAACTGATGTCACAGTTATCCAACAAGCTGTGGATGAAGCTGGTTATTCTGCATACCCATTGCAAGAACAGAACTCAGTTGTACAACAGGATGAAGACGAAAAACGTAGACAATCAAGAGAAACTAATGAACTAACCCGCAAAGTAGTTGTGGCAAGTATCCTGAGTGGGATAATTGTTATTGGTTCTATACCAATGATGACAGGATTACACATACCTTTCATCCCTACGTGGTTACATGACCCTTGGCTACAACTAGTGCTAACAATTCCTATCCAGTTTTGGTGCGGCTTATCTTTCTATAGTAATGCGTGGAAAGCTTTTAAACGCCATGCGGCGACTATGGATACTCTTGTTGCATTAGGCACTAGTACGGCATTTATTTATTCGCTATTTCCTACCTTTTTCCCTAACTTTTTTATCTCTCAGGGTTTAAGACCTGATGTATATTATGAAGCAGCGGCAGTTATTATTGCTTTAATTTTAGTTGGAAAGCTTCTAGAAAGTCGTGCGAAAAAAGAAACAGGCGTTGCGATTCGTAAACTCATTGGTTTACAAGCCAAAACCGCACGTTTAATTCGTAACGGTCAAGAAATAGATATTCCAATTGAAGAGGTGCAAATTGGGGATGTAATTTTAGTTCGTCCCGGTGAGAAAATACCTGTTGATGGCGAAGTAGTTGATGGCACATCGACTATTGATGAATCTATGGTGACTGGTGAAAGTGTAGCAGTGAAAAAACAGCCTGGGGATGAGGTAATTGGCGCCACTATTAACAAAACTGGTAGCTTTAAGTTTAAAGCTACGCGAGTAGGAAAAGATACTGTGTTAGCGCAGATTGTTCAGCTTGTCCAACAGGCTCAAGGTAGTAGGGCGCCTATCCAAAGATTAGCAGACTCTGTAACAGGATTTTTCGTACCTGTAGTAATTGCAATTGCGCTGCTTACTTTCATGATTTGGTTTAATATCATGGGTAATCTGACTTTGGCTTTGATTACCACAGTCGGAGTCTTAATTATCGCTTGTCCTTGTGCATTAGGTTTGGCAACTCCAACATCAGTAATGGTAGGAACGGGTAAAGGCGCAGAAAACGGTATTTTGATTAAAGGCGCCGAAAGTTTAGAACTAGCACACAAAATCAAAACAATAGTCCTAGATAAAACCGGAACTATCACCCAAGGCAAACCCACAGTTACAGATTTTATTACCACTAATGGAACCGCAAACGGTAATGAAATTAAATTATTACAACTAGCCGCATCACTCGAACGCAACTCAGAACACCCTTTAGCCGAAGCAGTAGTTAGATACGCCCAAACCCAAAATGTAGAAACGCAAAATGTAGAGACGCGAAATTTCGCGTCTCTAACAGGTAGTGGTGTACAAGGTGTAGTTGATAACCACCTAATACAGATTGGTACGCAACGCTGGATGTCTGAGTTGAATGTAAAAACTCAAGTTTTGGAAAAGGAAAAAGAACGTTTAGAGTATCTTGGTAAAACTGCCATTTATATCTCGATAGATGGTAAACTTCAAGGATTGATGGGTATTTCTGATGCAGTGAAACCTACATCTGCCCAAGCAATAAAAGCATTGCAAAAACTAGGTTTAGAAGTAGTAATGCTCACAGGAGACAATCGTCGTACAGCAGAAACTATTGCCAAAGAAGTTGGTATCAAGCGTGTTTTGGCAGAAGTTCGACCCGACCAAAAAGCTTACACTGTAAGGAAATTACAACGTGAAGGAAAAATTGTGGCAATGGTGGGTGATGGTATCAATGATGCCCCAGCTTTAGCTCAAGCTGATGTAGGTATAGCCATTGGTACAGGAACAGATGTAGCAATTGCAGCTAGTGACATCACACTTATCTCTGGTGATTTACAAGGTGTAGTAACAGCTATTCAACTTAGCAATGCAACAATTCGTAACATTCGTCAAAATTTATTCTTTGCCTTCATTTACAACGTAGCAGGAATTCCAATTGCTGCTGGTATTCTCTTTCCTATTTTCGGCTGGTTGCTTAATCCAATTATTGCAGGCGCCGCGATGGCGTTCAGTTCAGTATCAGTATTAACAAACGCATTGCGTCTACGTAACTTCCGACCCAAACTAATTGCATAGGGGGCATATATTATGTTGATTAAAAAGGTAATTATTGGCATTGCTGCTTCGGGATTATTATTTGGTGGCGCCAGCAATAGAACAGTAGCCCAAATGCCCCATCAAACCCATACATCTGAAACATCACAGACAAGTGAATTTCAACGTATTGAACAACCACTATGGGTAAAAGGAGTAGTTACAGCTTCTGGTTTAGGGTTAATTGGTTTAGAAGTATGGTGGTTTTTGTTGAGTAAGTCAAAATCACGAAACGCGGAAGCTCATGATGGCATTCAAGAAGTTACAATTATGGTAGATGGAGGTTACGAGCCAAGTCGAGTGGTAGTTAATGCAGGCAAACCAGTACGTTTAAACTTCCTGCGTCGTGACAAAAGTAGCTGCTTGGAAAAAGTTGTATTTCCTGACTTTCACATCGCTCAAGATTTAGATTTAAATCAAGTCACTCCAATTGAATTTACACCAGAAAGCCCAGGTAAATACACTTTTGCCTGCGGGATGAATATGTTTCGTGGTGTTGTGGAAGTAAAATAGCGCAAATAATAACGGATTTTCGATGATTTGTCAAAAAGTATACCAGTGTAGAGACGCGATTAATCACGTCTCTACAGCGCGGGTTTAAAATTAAGATTAGGAAATTATTGTAGAGGTGTGCGCGTATGTTACTGCAAGAAAATACAAAACAAATAGGCGCCGTTGCGCGCATAAGTGGTGTACCAATCAAAACAATCCGTTACTACGAAGAATTAGGCTTGCTAAAAGCATCGGGTAGAACAGAAGGTGGGTTTAGATTGTTCGACTCTGATGTTTTTTCTCGCTTACATTTTATCAAGCGCGCGCAGAGTCTTGGGTTAAGTTTATCAGAAATTAAAGATTTTTTGTCAGTTCATGACCAAGGTAATTTACCTTGCGACCATATCAAAGCTAGACTGCAAGATAAGGTGGTAGTGATTAATAAACAAATTCAAGAGCTTATTATGTTTAAGCAAGAGTTAGAAAGTCTTCTTTCAGGATGGGAAGCAGTGACCGAGAATCCGGAACAAACAATTTGTCCAATTATTGAAAGAGATAGTTAAATAAGAATCATTACTGATTAAAATTAAACCGACCGTTTATTTTCTCACCAGCAACATCCGCATTAATTCTTACTTGATATTGGCCAGCGGCGCCTTTATCTAATTTCGCAGCATAATGTTTCCCTTGAGCGTCATAAGTTAGTGGAACAGTTTTTTGTTTTCCATCCGGCGCCTGAATATCAGCCGTAACTTTTGCGTTTGAAACAGTTTCGTGTTTATCGCCTGTTAAAACATATAAATCTAAGTGAGTGACGCCATCTTCTTTTTCAGGGACTAACTCTAAGTGATATTTTCCAGTCTCCACAACTTGACCGCCTTTGCTGCTCTGAGAATGGTCAGTACTTTTCTTGCCATTTGCTACAGTTTCTGTTTTGCCTGTAGTTTCTGTCGTACTACTATTTGTATTGCTGCTATCTGAAGCTTGGTTGCTACAGGCGCCTAAAAACAATCCGGCACTAGCTAAAACTACAAAACCTAATTTAAATAATTTCATTAATTTACTCCTCTCAAATATGATTAAGTATTATTTAGACCTAGCTGAGATAGTAGTTTGAGATATATCGATGTTCTCGGATCAAAATTTATACAACTACATATGCATCAAAAACTGCTCCTCTTTAACTTGCTCTACTTTCTTAGGAAACAAATACTTACCAAAGGTTGCATATAAAGCAGGCAAAACTAACAAAGTTATTGCAGTCGAAGTAAACAACCCACCGAAAACAACTATAGAAAGTGGTTGTAAAAGTTCTTGTCCTGGGCCACCTTGTAGTACCATCGGCGCCAAACCCAAAGCGGAAGTCAAAGCTGTCATTAAAATCGCATTTAATCTTTCCATCGACCCTTTAACTATAATATCTTTCAACGGCATTCCTTCAGCATATTTACTATTGTAATTATCTACCAGTAACAAACCGTTGCGAGTTGCTACCCCAAATAGAGAAACAAAGCCAACCAAAGAAGCTACAGAAATAACTCCTCCAGTTAAAGCTACTGCAATTACACCTCCTACCAAGCCAATTGGTAAGTTAATCATAATCATGATGGTAGAAGAGATAGATTTGACTGACATGTACATCAGTACAGTGATAGCAACAAACGCGATGACACTGAAAACAAGAATATTCTGAGTCGCGCGTTCTTCTGCTTCAAATTGCCCTGCGTATTGAATAAAATACCCTGACGGAATTTGAACATTGCGTTTTACTTTAGCTTCGATATCATTGACTATTGAGCGTAACTCTCGACCTTTAGCATTCGCTGAAACTACAATTAAACGAGAGACATTTTCACGATTGATTGTATTTGGTCCAGTACCGTCTTGAATTGTTGCAACATTTCCTAAAGGAATTTTTTGCCCATTCGGAGTGTCAATCAATAAAGTACGAATCGTTTCTAAATTTTGCCGCACGTCTGGTTTCAACCATACTACCAGGTCAAACGATTGTTGCTTCTCTAAAACTTGAGAGACTACTTGACCGTTGAGTGCAGTTTCAATAATGCTAGAAATATCTCCAACCGAGAAACCGTAACGACTTGCTGCGTCTCTATCAAATTTTATTTGAATTTGCGGTACTGGAATTTGCGGTTCAAGCAGTAAATCAACAACTCCATCAACAGTTTTCATTTGTGCTTCTACTTGTTCGCCTATTTTGCGAAGTTCTGCTAAGTCGGAACCAAAAATCTTTACCGCTATAGCACTGCGAACGCCAGATAATACTTCATCCATCCGGTGAGAAATAAATCCGCCAACATTAGGCGCCGCACCTTGTATTTTATTAAACTCCTGACGCAGTTTTTCTAAAGTCTTCGAGCGGTTTTTCATTCCTTCTTGACTGAGTTCAATATCCACGTGCGCCAAATTAACACCTGCTGCATCTGCATCTCCTGCCGCGCGTCCCGAACGTGTTTGAATAAACTTAAATCTACGGTCATTTTTTAATGCTTCTTCTACTACATAGCCAGCTTTTGTAGTTGCTTCTAAAGACACACCAGGGTATAAACTTAAGGTATTTACCATTGTTTGTTCTTGAAACTCTGGTAAAAAAGCTCTTCCAAAAGAAGGAATAATTGCAATGGAAGCCACAGTCAAAGCTAATGCAATACCAATAATTAATAATGAATTACGAAAAGAGAAATTTAAACAGTTACTATAAATGCTCTTACATAACCTTGCCAACCAAGGTTCTTGCTTTGTCACCTTGACATCGGGTAATAAAATTGCACATAAAGCGGGTGAAACTAAAAGCGATTCTAAACTAGAAATTACTACTACCACTAAGTAAGAAATACCCATTGGTGTAAAAATTCTTCCTTCTACACCTGGTAAGGTAAAAATTGGTGAGAAAACAATAATCCCGATAATAGTGGCGCCAATTAAAGATTCTCGTACTTCTTCAGAACCTTCAAAAATAATTTCTAACGGTGGTAAAGGATTAGAAGCAGTTTTATTTTCTCGTAATCGTCTATAAGTATTTTCACCATAAACAATTGCATCATCTATTGCGGTACCAATTGCTACTGCTAAACCACCTAAAGTCATAGTATTAAGCCCAATACCTAACCATGAAAGCGCTAATAGTCCAAACAGTAATGTTAAGAAAAAATCTAGTAAACATACTGTCAGAGTACGCCAATTCATTAAAAAAGGAATTAAAATTACTCCTGCAATAATACTTCCTTGAATCAAAGATGAGCGGACATTTTGAACCGAGGACTCAATATAAATATCTTGACGAAATGTCGTAGTTATTTTGATATATGAGGGTAAACCAGCTTTAATTTCTTGCATTGCCGCTTCTACCGCACGCGATACACTTGGAGTATCAGCAAGCGGTTGTTTATTAACCATTAAAATAATTGCTGGTTCCCCATTAAAACTACCATCACCGCGTTTAACGGCGCCTCCAATTTGCACATCCGCAACATCTTGCAGTCTAACAGGTACACCATTACGCGAAGTAATAGTTGATTTTTTTAAATCTTCTATAGATTCAATTCTTCCAATTCCCCGAATTAACTTCTCTGAATCTGGTGTAATTAAATAACCACCAGGAGCATTAACATTAGCGGCTTTTGCAGCATTAGTAACTTGTTCTAAAGAAACATTAAAAGCTGCTAACTTTGCTGGGTCAACTAATACCTGATATTGTCGAGTATCTCCACCAAAAACTAATACCTGACTCACACCTGGAACAGCTAAAAGACGATTTGTAACTTGCCAATCAACAATTCGCCGAATTTCCATTAAATTAGTGCTGAGTTCTGAGTTCTGAGTGCTAAGTGTAGTAAAAGCGTATTGTACAACCAACCCAACAGGTGAAGTGGTGGGGGAAATTTGCGGTGTTTCTACTCCAGGTGGTAGTTTGCTTGTAGCTTGTTGTAATCTTTCGGTAACTAGCTGACGTGCTTGATAAATTTCTGTACCCCAATTAAATATTACCCTGACCGCAGAAATTCCCGGCGCCGAGGATGAGCGAACTGCCGTGACTCCTGGTGTACCATTAATTGCGCTCTCAATTGGTAAAGTTACTAAAGACTCTACTTCTTCCGGCGCCAGTCCTGGTGCTTCGGTTTGAATTTCAACTTGTGGTGGTGCAAACGGTGGTAACACATCCAACGGCATCTGAGGAATCACATAAAATGTCCATAATGAGATGATAATAGTAGCTAAAACTACTAACCAGCGTCTGTCAATCACCCATCTGACAATGTTACTAAGCATGTCTTTTTTGTAATTTGCATTTCGCCACCAGAAAATAACAAGTGGCGCCTATATATAGTTTTCCAGGTGGTAATGAAATTAAGATGAAATCAGGACTTACGCTCTGGCCATATAAAAATCGTAGGGTGGGCACTGCCCACCTTACTTTGCCAAAAGAAGGTGCATTCCGGTCGCTTACGTCTCTACTCTGTGAACTCTGTGTCTCTGTGGTAAATATATGATTAAAAATAATTGCATAGACCTTGATAAGTTGGGTTACGTTGCACTTCACCCAACCTACTGTTTATGATTATTTATATAAATCTCGCTTTCAATATTTAAGATTTCTTCACTCGTACTGTGTACTGTAAAAGAGTCGCGCGTTCGACGACTCGACCAATAACTACCTGCTGCAAATGCGGCGCCAGCTACTCCTATTCCTCCAACTCCTAATAACCATAAGGGTATTGGCAAGTTGTTAGTTTTTACTTGAGTTTCTTCTGCGTGCGAATGCTCGTCTGTTATACTACCGCGTAAAGATTGTGCATAGAGTTGCGGCGCCCGTTGTGTGACAATTACATCGCCATCGAACAAACCGCTTTTAATTTCTACCATGTCACCAGATGTTTGTCCGAGAGTAACTTCGGCAGCTTGGTATGCATTACCGTTTTGTACATAAACGAGTTTTTTACCGTTTGCATCAACTACTGCTGCTGTGGGGATAGCTGCAACTGGAGTACTAGTTTTATCTGTGAGGACTTCGAGTTCGGCAAACATTCCTGGTTTAAGTTGTCCAGCAGCGTTTTCTATTTCGGCTTGCACTGGTACTACTCGCGTTTCCCCAGATACTAATGTTCCAACGCGCGATATTCTCCCAGAAAAGGTAGTGTTAGGTAAACTTGCAACTTTTACTCCTATTCTTTGACCGACTTTTACTTTACCTAAATCTTTCTCATAAATATTTGCTGTGGCAAACACTCTACTATCATTAATAATAGTCATTAATTTACCACCTGCATCGTTAAAGGTTTGACCGATGGTAACTTCACGGTCAGCAATTTTACCTGAAATAGGCGCCGTAACTGTTACCAAACCCTTTGCATTAGGCGCATTGCCGATTTGTTGCAGTCTCGTATTGTAAGTGCTATCACTTAGGCGTAAACGTTTTTGTGCTACTTGTAATGCTGATTGCGCGCGTTTCATTTGAGCTTCTGATTCAATTACATCGCGTCTACTACTAGCTGTAGTTAATTTAGCGCGCGCTTCTGCTAATTGCGTTTGAGATTCTAAAGCATTACGACGAGGTAAGGCGCCTGCATCCGCTAACTGTTTATCTTTACTATATTTTTCAGTAGCAAATGAGACTTGGCTTTGTGCAGTAGCAATTTCAGCATTAGCTATTTGTACATAGCGCTCATAATTTTGTTGAGCTAATTTTAAATCTGTTTGTGCTTGTTGTAATAAAGCCGTCGCGTCTGCACGTTTTTCTTGAGATTCTACGCGCAATGTCACCAAATCTGGACTTGTAACAACGGCAACAGGTTGACCTTTTGTTACCGTGGCGCCTGGTTCTACTAATAACTCAACTACTTTGGCGCCAGTTATTGGAGTAGTAACTTCTACTTTTTGGCTGGGTAATGTTTCAATTTGTCCAGTAGTTTTTATGCCTACTGCTAATGCTTGACGTTTGACTGATTGAGTTTTAATACCTAGTCGGTTAGCAGTTTCAGTGTCAACCTGTACAGAACTTGGGGTTGCTGCATCACCACCACTTTTAAATTCATTCCCATGTCCACCATGTGCCAAAACAACTGCCGGACTTGCCAGTAATAACAAGTTTATGAGCGTGCCAGAAAGACGATGAATTGCTTTTTGTGTACGGTTAGAGAGTCCCATCGCACGTTTTATATATTCTAAGAGTGATCAAGAGGATGTTACAGCAGAGGAAATTAAATTAGCTATAAATGAATTTAAAAAAGAAGATGATAAAGAGTAGAATTTATCCCCTGAAGTTAGGTGGATTCTTGGTAAAGTGCTATAACTTACCTGACATCTTGCACCATGAGCTTCCACTCGAATAAAAGAGTTTGTATTGCTTATTTTTACGTAGGGTGGGCACTGCCCACCTTACCCAAGCCAAGTGAAGGTGCATTCCGGTGAGTTACTTTTTGTACCAAGTTTGGCGCCACTGTTTCATTTGATTAATTTCTGCTTGCTGTGAGGAAATTATATCTTGGGCAAGTTTTTTGATTTGCGGACGCTTGGACTTACTCGCAGCATCTTGTGCCATCACTAGGGCGCCTTCATGGTGAGGAATCATTGCATCGATAAAACGCAAATCAAACTCGTTATCTGCTGCGCCCAAGTCCATGTTCATCATCATCGCTTGCATTTGTTGAGATGACATATCAACAGTTTTATTAAGCTTCGCATCGTAAGCTACAGGTTTACTTCCTGCTTGAGGATACCAAGCTTGGCGCCACTGTTTTAATTCAGCAATTTCCTTATCTTGAGCTTTTATAATTTCGTTTGCCAGCTTTTTAATTTCTGGACGCTTGGATTTTTGCAGTGCTTCTTTTGCCATTATTACGGCGCCTTCATGGTGCGGAATCATAGAGTCGATGAAGCGTAGATCGTAATTTGCATCGGCTGGCCCTAAATCCATTGCCATACTATGATTCATTCCACCATGATGATGCATACCATCGTGATTCATGCCACCTTGAGCAGTCTGCTTGTCGGTAGCTTCGGTTGCAGTGGTATTATTTGATTGAACCTGATTTTGGGATGCTGTTGTAGAACAAGCAGTTAACAAACCCGCAGAGGTAGCAGCTATTGTAAGGCTAAACGCTATCAAGCCAGTTTTTAATTGATTAATTCGCATAAATGTTAGTTGAATTCATCTAGAGTTTTGTATATGTCGATTATGAACTCTCCAGTTAGCTAGAGAGTCAAGTCTTTGTTCGGTAATTACTGCTTAATACGCGCGATATATAATATATATAGCTGCGGCAGTGTCTATAATACTTAGTCTGCCTTCTAAATATGAAATTAAGATGAAATATTAATGTTAATTGTCCGTCTTGGTAGAGACGTTACATGTAACGTCTCTACAGTTTGCGATTTTTAATTAGGTAAAGTAAGGTTTGTGTTTCCTGGTAAGCATTGGTT
>ERZ1066118.311-NODE-311-length-49645-cov-7.067594_pt1 | contig 49645 bp, 41 predicted proteins | sample MGYA00382765_ERZ1066118 | MGnify/ENA primary metagenome ERZ1066118 (study PRJEB33369, sample SAMEA5778348) | biofilm metagenome | biome: Industrial cooling water; feature: Water cooling tower basin; material: Biofilm | place: United Arab Emirates | collected...
CGTTCGCAATTTCGGCGACCCGGCGGTGATCTTCCGGAACCTCAACACTCCGGACGATCTCGCGGAGGCTGAACGCACCTCCAGCATCGGGTAGCGATTTCCGTCAGAAGCCCCCGGTCGGAGAATCGGGAGGAGCTTCCACTCCTTCTCACCACCGCTCAGGAACAGAATGATCGAGCTCACCCACGCTCTGCTCCGCCACTGGCAGCGCGGCGACGAGGAGTCCTGTGCCAAGCACGCAAAATGAAAGGGTCGGCCTCCGAAGAAGCCGACCCTCCTCATCACACCGGCAGCGACCTAGAAGTCGCGAGGCATCTTGGTCGAGTCGGTGTAGCCGAAGCCGACATACCCCCTGATCTCCGGCCAATCGCCATAGGAGCTGCTACGCTCCTCATCCCAGGCGCGCTCGAGGTCCGCCTCGATCTCGTCGAAGGACCTGCCGCTGTAATCGGGGTTGTGACCGGCAGTATGGCCGAACTGATACAGCGGCCGCACGTCCTCGTAGGACCGCGTCGTCGCGGACGGCGAGCTCATCGGGGATGAGGTGCTCTGGAAATGCTGACGACACGTCTGGTCCCGCGTGTCGTCGAAGGACTGCGCGGCCCTGGCCGCGTCGGCCGTCGACCACCACTGGCCCATCGCATCCATTGCCGATCCCAGCATGGACGTCATAGCGCCCATTGCCATCTCGGTTCCGCGGCCCATCGCGCGCCCGGCGGCGCTACCGATCTGCTCCCCCATCCGCTCGAATGAACCCTGGTTCTGCCGATTTCTTTCGTCCATCAATACCTCCTGATTTACTGATGAAGTGCTATCCTACTCCGCCCGCGCAGCGCCTGTTTGAAGCAATATGCGCGCCGCAAATCGGCCGCTAAATCATTGTAAAAGACGCACTTAGAGCTCCGCATCAACCAGTTTGCAGCCTGTGCTTTCGTCAGTGATTCAGCCTTGCTCTCTCAGGACGTTGATGCTCTCGCAATGCCTCCATCAACGGAGTGTGTGCCGGATGTCTTACCGCGCCCTCCAGACTCCAAGAGTTGCTCCACTCCGGATCCTGAGTACCTTCCCCGCTCCACAGGTCGTCTGGCGGCATCGGCGCACCGCATGCATCAACCTCCTGGAGTGTCCCGACGCCGGGACTCTCATCGCTAAAAAGGACGCTGAAAGATGGCCGAGAACCGTTCGGGTGGTGGACGCGGCAGAAGCTCAGGGAGCTCCGAGGCCGCGGCATCGAGACAGGGAAACTCAGGCGCGGCAGACGAGCTCCTGGACATTGCCGACGACCTCGAGGAGCAGGGCCGAGATCTTCTGCGGCAGGCGAAAGCACTTCAGCGGCTGGCCCAGAAGCTCGCTTCCGGCGGCGGCGGTGGTAGTCGGCCGACCTCGCGCAGTTCCTTCGAGGGCTCGCGCGAAGGTGGCCGGTCGCCTTCCCGCTCATCGTCGTACGGAGAGGGTTCACGCGCTCCTTCCCGCCCGCGCAGCCCCGCCCGCAGTGAAGGCGGCGACGAGGAGTCTCGCCCTCGCACCTCGAGCCCACGCGGCGCAAGCTCTGAACGCCGCCCCGCAGGCAAGCCTGCTCGCCCCTTCTCGGAAGGCGGAGGATCGGCGAATCGTGAACGCCGACCAGCCGGCGAGCGCAGCCGCAGCCGCGAAGACCGTGAGGCCCGACCGTCCCGCGAGGGAAGGGGCGGCTTCGGTGGCAGCCCACCACGGGGCAAGCCCCGGCCACCGGGCTCACCAGACTGGGCCCCGCCAAAGAAGCGCGGGAAGTAAGGGATAGAAGAGTTCACGCGAAGCCGCGAAGGGGCGCGAAGGAACACGACAGAAGAGGATAGGGGACGGTAAGCATTTCCCCCGCATCATCTTCCCTTCGCGCCCCCTTCGCGCCCCTTCGCGGCTTCGCGGTAAACTCTTTTAGGTGTGCTTGTACGCCGGGCCGCTCCCGCCTTCCCGGACGGTCCACCGCGGCCCCAGAACATCCGTCGCCTTGCAGTCGACGCAGTTCGGGGCGTTGACCACGAGTCGATCTCCGTCCCGCTCATAAACCCCGGCAGGGCACATATGCTGGTACATCTCGGCGACCTCTGCGGGAATGTCCTGACCTATGATGAGGTGCGTCGGGATGTCGTCCCGCGTTTGATTCCCAGCCTTGAAGACCGCATCCACCTTGCTGAAGGTGAGCTTTCCATCGGGTACGAACGGCTTCTCCGGCTCCCGATGCTTCGGGATAGACGAGTCCGGCTCCATGTCGATCTTGCGCCCGGGGAAGCGCCCGCCGGTCACCGTCATCAGACCTGCCTTGGCGCCTCCTCTGATGAGACCATCCTTGAAAGCCAGACGCATGTTCCGGCTCCTGTAGAGGTCCTTCATCACGTAGCTTTCTCCGACCATGCGGTCGTAGCCCGATAGCGCGTCCGCCGAGACGTCTCCCTTCCTCAGGGCCTCGAATATGGCCCGCGCCGCGAAGATCCCCGTCTGCATCGCGTAATGGATGCCCTTGAGTGAGGGCACATCCACAAAGCCCGCCGCGTCACCCACAATCAACACGCCGTGGCCGTAACGTCGGTTCGGAAGCGAGTAGTATCCCCCCTCCGGGATCGTTTTGGCGCCCCACTCCAGCATCTCCCCACCCTCGAGGTAGCGCCGGAAATACGGGTGAAGCTTCAACCGCTGAAGCATCTCGTGGACGTCGAGCGTGGAGTTGCGGTAGTCGAGCCCCACAACCAGGCCGAGCGACACCAGATTCGGCTCGAGCGGATACATGAAAGCTCCCCCGAAGGCGTCGCTGGGAAGAGGCCAGCCGAGGGTGTGGATCAGGCTGTCGAGCGGGACCTTTGTCTCCCAAACCTCCTTCACTCCTAACGCGAAGATCTGCGGATTCGCTGAAGTGATCCCCTGTCCTCGGATGTAGGCCTGGGTGATCGCCCCTCTCACTCCCTCCGCCAGCACCACAGTTCTGGCCGTTATGTCAGTCGCTGGCTCGAAGCGGCTGCCCGGCTCCCCGCTCTTCTCCAATCCCGCGGCCGCGGTGCGAACTCCGATCGCCCTGTCTCCGTCGACCAGCATGGAAGCGACCGGGAATCCGGGGAGAAGGTTCACCCCCGCCGCTTCCGCCTTCTCGGCCAGCCAGCGGCATATCTCCGAAACGGAAGCGGTGTAGAACCCGGCGTTGTTCATCGACGGGGGAGTAGGAATCCGGATCGCCGACTTCTCGGTTAGAAATGCGACGCGCTCACCGCGCACCGGATTTCGGAAGGGAAAGTCACTGTCAGGCATTCCGGGAAAGAGCTCCCTCAGCGCCCGCGGGTTGACTGCTGCCCCCGAAACGTTGTGCTCACCAATGGCAGAGGCCTTCTCCAGCACCGCGATCTGCAGCTCTCCCAGTGTGCCGCCGTTCTCAGCATCCTGCCTGGCGAGCCGTGCCAGCTCCAGTGCTGTTGCCAGTCCGCTCGGACCGCCTCCGACGATCACGACGTCCATCTCGATTGCTTCCGGATCCGGCAGACCCGCAACCATGAGCTTGTTGTGAGGCAGGTCCGGCTGGTGCCGTGCTGGGATGATGGGGTTCGGCATCGTGATTCACTGGCTGGTTCTGAACAGGCCTGCGACTCGGTGGCTCCAAGGCGTGTCTTAGCAGAAGACGGTCCAGAGCTATGGAGGCTCTGAGCCTGCCGCTTCCCTCCGGATTCCATCGTGAGCAACCTCCCGGAAGCACGGGCTCCGGCGCCTCCAAAAGCAAAGGGTCGACTCCACGTCGACCCTCGCTCGTTCTCGCGCTCGGCGAAGACCTACTGTCCCACCACCGTCGCCTGCATGTAGCCGTCGAAGCTCTCCTCAGTCGGCGCAGACCAGCGGCGCACCCTCCAGATACGCGCTGGTGCATCCGGATCGAGGCGAATCGACTGGTGCGACCCTCGCCAGATGTACCGCGTCCCCGTCAGCACTTCCTCAGCTTCCCACGTGTCGTCATCGCCGACGCCGATCGTCACCATCGGGAAGAAGAGCGTGACATCCTGCGGGTTGAACGGGTCCAGACTCACCGCGACGAAGATGATGTTGCTGCCGTCAGGCGTGCTCTTCTCGTAGAAGAGGACCTGATCGTTGCTGCAGAGATGGAACTGGAGGTTGTCGTACTCCTGCAGCGCGACGTTCTGCCGGCGAGCCTGGTTCAAACGCGTGATCAGATCGCGGATGTTGCCCGGACGATCCCAGTCCCACGCCTTTATTTCGTACTTCTCGGAGTTGAGGTACTCCTCCTTGCCGGAGATCGGCTCTCCCTCGCAAAGCTCGAATCCGCTGTAGATGCCGTAGACGGACGAGAGCGTCGTCGCCAGCACAGCGCGAATGATGAATGCGGCGCGACCGCCGGTCTGCAGGAACTCTGGGTTGATGTCGGGAGTGTTGGGGAAGAGGTTGCCACGGAAGTACTCCCGCATCTCGCTCCGCGTAAGCTCCGTGAAGTACTCCTGGATCTCGGCCTTGTGGTTCCGCCAGGTGAAGTACGTGTACGACTGGGTGAACCCCGCCTTCGCGAGCACCCTCATCATCTTCGGTCGGGTGAACGCCTCTGAGAGGAAGACCACGTCCGGGTGGACCTTCTGGACCTCGCGGATCATCCACTCCCAGAACTGCACTGGCTTCGTGTGCGGATTATCGACGCGGAACGTCTTCACCCCCTGATCGACCCAGAAGACGATGACTGAGCGCCATTCATCCCACTGCTCCTCGAACGCCTCGCCGTAGAAGTTCAGCGGGTAGATATCCTGGTACTTCTTCGGGGGATTCTCGGCGTACTTGATCGTCCCGTCGGGCCGGACATAGAACCAGTTCGGGTGCTCCTTCACGTACGGATGATCGGGTGAGACCTGGATGGCGAAGTCGAGCGCGATCTCCAGATCGTGCTCGTGCGCGGCCGCAACCATGCGGCGGAAGTCCTCGAGCGTCCCAAGCTCCGGATGGATATTCTTATGTCCCCCTTCCTCGCTCCCTATCGCATAGGGCGAGCCCGGCTCACCCTCACCTGCGGTCAGCGAGTTGTTCTTCCCCTTGCGGTGAGCGCGGCCGATCGGATGGATTGGCGGGAAGTACAGGACGTCGAAGCCCATGTCGCGCACATACGGCATCTTCGCGATGACGTCGTCGAAGGTGCCGTGGCGATTCGGATCGTCGGACATGGAGCGGGGGAAGATCTCATACCACGCGGCGAAGCGCGCGCGGACACGGTCCACCTGAAGCGGAAGCACTCGGTCGTAGCGGGTCAGGTCCTGACGCTCAGGGTAGCGCTCCATCAGGTTGAGGAGATCCTCGGAAAGCGCGGTCGCGACCTGATCTGCCGAGGAGCCCTCGACTTTGATCTCCTCGAGCAATGCCTGCAGCTGCTTCTTGTCCGCGCCCGAAGCTCTCTTTGCCGCCCGCTCTACCGCGTGAGCTCCTTCGATGAGCTCACTCGTGACGTCCTGTCCCGCATCGAATTTCTTCCGAAGATCCGAGGTCCAGGTCCCGAACCAGTCGGTCCAGGCGATGACGGTGTACTGGTAGCGGAGGTTCTGGTCGACCGTGAAGGTGCCAGCCCAGCGGTCGTTATCGACGAAGCGCATCGGCGCCTCCGACCACTCCTTCCTGTTCTCCGGGCGGTAAACGACCGCAGCCGCGATTGCATCGTGGCCGTCGCGGAAGATGTCGGCTGTGACTTCGACGCTGTCCCCAACCTCCCGCTTGATTGCGTAGCGGCCACAATCCAGCTCCGGCTGGACCCTCTCAATGACGATGCGCCGGCTGGCGTCGATACGAACGGTCATCCGTCTCCTCAGGTAGCTATCCAAATTCGCTGATGGGGCGGGTCGCAGGCCAGCAAGCGCCGCGCCATGTACCCGCCTCTCATGGCGCATATCCTCAGCAATATCCGGCGTTTGCGGGGGGTGCATCGGGAGAGGGGGTTCTGCTATTTCCCGTCATCGCGCTTCTGGAGAGCCGGTTCCGGCGCACTTCAGTCGCCGCCGTGCCAGCAGCGCCGCCCACCAGGAATGCCCGTCCCCCTTGATACGCCTGCCGCCCCGTATAACTTCAAACCTGATGAAAACCGCAAAAAAGATCTTCAGGATTGGTGGGCTGACGGCCCTCGGTTTCTACGCTTTGGTAGCCGTGGCCCTGGTCTACCTGCGCTTCCTGCCGCCCCTGACTACCGGCGTTCAGGCTCAGCGGCGGGTGGAGTCTCTGCTGAGGGGTGAGGATTACGAGAAGCAGTACCGCTTCATTCCCAGGGAGGATGTGGGTGCCAATCTCAGGCGGGCTGTGGTGGCGGCTGAGGATACCCGCTTCTACGAGCACCGCGGGTTCGACTGGGTCGAGGTCCAGAAGGCGAGGAGAGATGCGGAGCGCCGAGGCACTGCGCCGCGCGGCGCGTCAACCCTGACGCAGCAGCTCGTGAAGAACCTCTTCTTCACCACGCACCGCTCCTACGTGCGGAAGGGTCTGGAGGTCACCATCACTCCGATGGCCGAGCTGATTCTCGGCAAGGACCGGATCCTCGAGCTCTACGTCAATGTGATCGAGTGGGGGCCGGGAGTCTACGGCGCTTATGCGGCTGCCGAGCACTACTATGGTGTCGCCCCGTCGGACCTGTCGCGCAATCGCGCTGCCCGTCTCGCTGCGGTGATCCCCTCTCCGCTCAGCCGCAGTCCGCAACGCATGAACTCGTACGCCGGAACGATCGAGGGGCGGATGCGGCAGATGGGATGGTGATCGAGGAGCATTCATCCCCCTCCCGGCCGCTACCGGCTACCTAGACCTAAGAATCACCGCCCCCGGCTGCATCAAATGCAGCGTCCCCTCCGCCTCGTACCGCCCCCACGCCCCGTCCCCCGCAAACCGCATCTCCTCCGTCGCGAGCACGGGCGCCCAATGCCGGTCCCCTTCCAGCCTCGCGATCGGTAGCGTCTTCAGATCCACCCCGATCTCGCCGCGCAGGTTCACCACCACGAGCAGCGCCCCACCCTCCCCGTCCTCCCGTCGCATCATCACGGCACCCTCACCGGCTGGCGCAGCATCGAAGAGCTCGCGCTCCGAGACCCTGAGCGCAGGCTCCGTCTTCCGCATAGCCAGAAGCTCGCGGTAGAGGTTCAGCACCCCCGCATGCGGCGCCTCAGCTCGCTCCGCCCACTTCAGCTTCGACTTCTCAAACGTCTCTGGTGACTGCGGATCCGGGATCGTCTCGCGCACCTCGGGATCCTGGAACGCGCTGAAGTGCTTGAACTCTTCGCGCCGGCCGTCCGTGACCAGCTTCCCAAGCTCCTCCGAGTGGTCGGTGAAATACAGGAACGGAGAGCTGGCCGCCCACTCCTGACCCATCCACAACAGCGGGGTCGATGGAGCCGCCAGCAGAAGAGCTGAAAGCGCTCGATAGACGGGAAGCGGCACATCATCATTGAGCCGGTTTCCGAACGCACGGTTCCCCACCTGGTCATGATTCTGGAGACAGTGGACGAAGCGCTTCGGCTCGATTCCGTCTGTCGGGGTGCCTTCCGCCTCCTCGGTTTCCCCTTCCGGAGTGAGTTGCGATCCGGTACGCCACCACCCCTGCTTCAGCGTGGTGACGATGTCCTCGACGCGCCCGGTGTAGCGGCTGAAGTATCCCTCGCTGTCGCCAGCGGCCGCCCGGCGCAGCTGGTGATGGATATCGTCCGCCCAAACACCGTCGAGTCCGACTCCGCCCGCCTCGCGAGGGAGGATGAGCGACCGCTCGTTCCGCTCGTCTTCGGCGAAGAGGAAGCGGTGCCTGCCGGGAAGCTCTCGAACCCGCTCGACCAGTTCCGCCAGCACGTGCTTCTCCGAGTCATCGACGATGGCGTGCGTCGCGTCGAGCCGCAGGCCGTCCACGTGATACTCCGTGAGCCAGTGCAGCGCGTTCTCGAAAATGAACTCGCGTACCGCCCGACTGCCGGGTCCGTCGTAGTTGATTCCGTCGCCCCATGGGGTGTGATGCTTGTCGGTAAAGAAGCGGCCGCCGGTGACAGCCGGGATGTAGTTGCCGGCCGGCCCGAGATGGTTGTAAACGACGTCGAGGATGACGGCGAGGCCTCGGGAATGTGCTTCATTCACCAGCTGCTTGAACTCTTCCGGTCGGCCGTACGCGGTTGCCGGAGCGAACGGATCCACTCCGTCGTAGCCCCAGTTCCGCGAGCCGGAGAAATTTGCGATGGGCAGGATCTCGATGGCGGTGGCACCGAGCTCGACTACGTGGTCGAGCAGAGGAATCGCACCTGTGAAAGTGCCTTCGGGCGAGAACGTGCCGATGTGAAGCTCGTAGATGACGAGCTCCTCGTGACTCAGTCCCTCCCAGTCCTGGTCCGTCCAGAGAAAATTCTCGGGATCGACAACCTCTGAAGGACCGTCCACTCCCATGGGTTGAAAGCGGGACGCCGGGTCAGGGTAGCTTTCGCCACCATCGAGCCTGTACCGGTAGCGTGAGCCAACCGTAGCTTCCAGGACGACGCCCGAGTGATACCCTTCCTCGTCCCGCTCCAGCGGGTACGCGAGCTCTTCCTCTCCCCTTCCGATGAGAACTTCGACAAGCTCCGCCTCCGGGGCCCAAACGCAAAAGTGCACCCCGGTCTCCACCGGCAGTGCACCTATCGAGAATCCTTCCCTTATCACATCAACCTCTTACATCCAGGCGCCTCAAAACGGTTACGGATCGATCCTCCAACGGAAGCTCCGTGCCTCCGCTCCAGTTTGTCGCACCCTCGGGAATGGTGGGGTCACTGCTCGAGATGACAAGCTCCCAGGACACCTCCGGATTCGACCTCGGGATTCTGAACGTCACCGGCCGGGTGTCACCATTGAAGAGCAGGAGGAAGGTATCGTCGATTACGCGCTCACCCCTCTCGTCCCACTCGAGCATCGCGTCTCCCCCCAGCCGCATTCCGAAGCAGCGAGTGAACCCGCTGTTCCATTCATCCTCCGTCATTTCCTTGCCATCCGGCCGCAGCCAGGTGATGTCCTCCAGCTCCGAGCCCCGGATTCTCCGGCCCTGAAAGAAGTGCCGCCGGTGAAAGACCGGATGATCCCCGCGGAGCTTTGCGACTCTGCGGACGAACTCCAGATGCTCCCTCTGGCTCTCGTCGAGCTCCCAGTTCACCCAGGACGTCTCGTTGTCCTGGCAATATGCGTTGTTGTTTCCCCCCTGGGTCCGGCCCATCTCGTCGCCGTGGCAGATCATCGGAACGCCCTGCGACAGAAGCAGCGTCAGCATGAAATTCCGCATCTGCTTCTCGCGCTGTCGGTTGACGTGCGGGTCTGCCGTCGGGCCCTCCACACCGAAGTTGAAGCTCAGGTTGTGGTTCTCCCCGTCCCGGTTGCCCTCACCGTTAGCGTCGTTGTGCTTCGCCGCGAACGAGACGAGGTCGTTGAGGGTGAAGCCGTCGTGCGCCGTGACGAAGTTGATGCTGGCGTGCGGCCGCCTCCCGTCGGACTCGTACAGGTCGCTCGATCCGGTCAGGCGGAAGCCCAGCTCCGCGATCGTTCCCGGATCCCCGCGCCAGAAGGAGCGAACGGTATCTCGATACTTCCCGTTCCACTCGGCCCAAAGAATCGGGAAATTACCGACCTGGTATCCGCCCGGACCTACGTCCCACGGCTCGGCGATCAGCTTCACTCGAGAGAGAACCGGATCCTGATGGATGATGTCGAAGAAGGCCGACAGCCGATCGACCTCGTGGAGCTCGCGCGCAAGCGTCGCCGCCAGGTCGAACCGGAAGCCATCGACGTGCATCTCCTGAACCCAGTAACGCAGTGAGTCCATCACCAGCTTCAGCGTCTGCGGATGCACCATGTTCAGTGAGTTTCCGCAGCCCGTGTAGTCCATGTAGAAGCGGCGATTCTCCGGCACCACCCGATAGTACGTCGGATTGTCGATGCCCCTGAAGGAGATCGTCGGACCTAGGTGATTCCCTTCCGCCGTGTGGTTGTAGACGACGTCCAGGATCACCTCGATGTCGGCTTCGTGAAGCCGCCGCACCATCTCCTTGAACTCGCGCACCTGGTCGTGGTACTCGCGCGCCCGTGCATAACGCCCGGTGGGCGCGAAGTACCCGATGTTGTTGTATCCCCAGTAGTTGGTCAGCCCCTTTTCGACGAGGAACAGATCGTCGACGATCTCGTGCACAGGGAGCAGCTCGAGCGCGGTGACGCCGAGCGATTTCAGGTGCTCGATGACAGCCGGATGCGCGGCCGCCGCATACGTACCGCGCAACTCCTCCGGGATTGCCGGATGACGCATCGTGAGCCCCTTCAGATGCGCCTCGTAGATCACCGTTCGATGCCACGGGATCCGCGGATGGGTGTCGCCCTGCCAGTCGAACTCCTGGTCGATGACCACCGCCTTGGGAACCCCGGCGGCGTCGTTCTCATCGTCGAGCACCCAGTCTTCACCGGGCTGCTCGAACGGGTAGGCAAACGGGTGATACGAGTAGTCGACCTTACCCGCGAGGGCTAGCGCGTACGGGTCGATCAGCAGCTTGAAGGGATTGAAGCGAAGACCTCTCGCAGGCGCGTACGGCCCATCGATGCGGTAGCCGTACAGCTGCCCCGGCCCGATGTCCGGGATGTAGCCATGCCAGACGTGCGCGGTGCGCTCACGGAGGCGGAAGCACTGGCTCGGCTCCCGCGATTCACTCGAATCGAAGAAGCAGAGCTCTACCTCGATCGCGTTTTCTGAGTAGATGGCGAAATTCGTCCCCTTCCCGTCCCAATGCGCACCCAGCGGAAAGGGCTCCCCCGGCCAAACCCTCATCCGCTTCTCTCCAACGGCAGCGGCCTCGGAGACCCTGCTCGAGAGGGCCCGGCGGACGATGGCGACGGCGTCATGAATCGTGCGGAACGTAAGCGTTCTGTGGCAGAAGGGGATTGCACCAGCGGCGCGCGCGATCCATTCGGACGGGGTGCTGCTTCGCCTGCTTCTTGCAAACCCTGAACCGTGCGAGTCATCGAAGTACGGTGAATCGTGTCTGCTGCCCCAAGAGCGAAAATCCCATAGATGTCACTGAGCCCGAGAAGAGCGGCGCCGGCTCGCGTGCCGCTGTCGACTTACCGTTTGCAGTTCAACTTGAACTTCACCTTCAAGCAGGCCGCCGAGATCGTCCCCTACCTCTTCGAGCTCGGAATAAGCGATCTGTACGCCTCACCGTATCTGAAGGCAAGGCCGGGCAGTCTCCACGGCTACGACATCTCCGATCACAACCACCTGAATCCCGAGGTTGGCGAGCCGGAAGACCACCAGGCGATGACGCTCGCCCTCCGCGATCTCGGAATGGGGCACCTCCTCGATATCGTCCCCAACCACATGGGCATCGGCGAGGTCAGCAACAAGTGGTGGATGGACGTGCTGGAGAATGGCCCAAGCTCACCGTATGCACCCTACTTCGACATCGATTGGGAGCCTCTCAAGTCGGATCTCACCGGCAAGGTGCTGCTCCCGGTCCTCGGAGATCAGTTCGGTCGCGTGCTCGAGCGCGGGGAGCTCAAGCTCTCATTCGAGAGCGATCGGTTCCGCATGAACTACTTCGAGAACGTCTATCCCGTCTCGCCCCGGTCATCATCGCTTGTACTGCGCTCGGTCCTCGCGGGAATGCTGAAGCACGGCAGCGGGGAGGATGAGGATGTCATCGAGCTCGAGAGCATCGTCACAGCTCTGGAACATCTCCCACCGCGCGACCGCACGGACACCGCAAGCGTAGCGGAGCGTCGGCGCGAGAGCTTCGTCAGTCGCCGGCGTCTGCGCAACCTCTACGAGTCATCCGAGGCCTTCCGGAGAGCGCTGGAGGAGGCCCTGAACGCCTACAATGGCCGTGTGGGGGAGCCGCACTCTTTCGACCAGCTCGAGCGCGTGCTGGATGACCAGCCGTATCGCCTCGCGTACTGGCGGGTGGCTGCCGAGGAGATCAACTACCGCCGCTTCTTCGACATCAACGACCTTGCAGGAATTCGAGTGGAGCGTGGTGACGTTTTCCAGGCCACTCACAAGCTGATCCTTCAGCTGATGGCGGAGAAAAAGGTCACCGGCCTCCGGATCGACCATCCGGACGGGCTATTCGACCCGGACGCATATCTCCGGAAGCTCCAGGATGAAGCGAGCAAGGCAGCGGGTGAGGGACCCGTCTACGTCCTCGTGGAGAAGATCCTCACCGGTGAAGAGCCGCTCCCGGAGAGCTGGCCCGTCGCAGGGACCGTTGGATACGAGTTCGCAAATCGCCTGAACGGCCTCTTCGTCGCCACAGCCAATGAAGTGGCGATGACGGAGACATATCGCGACTTCGTCGGGCACACGACTGATTTCGAGCGCCTCGTCTACGAGAAAAAGAAGCTGATTCTGCGAGTTGCGCTGGCGAGCGAGCTCAACGTCCTCGCCTACCTGCTGAACCGGATCTCCGAGAAGAACCGTCGTTTCCGGGACTTCACCCTCGGCAGCCTCACCGACGCGCTGCGGGAAACGATCGCATGCTTCCCCGTCTACCGCACTTATATAGACGCCGTCAGCGGGCATGTCTCACCGTCGGATTCGGAGCAGATCAATCGGGCGCTCCGAACGGCGATTCGGCGGAACCGGGCTACCAGTCCGACAATATTCGAGTTCATCCGCAGCATCCTCCTCCTCCAGTGGCCTGACGACCTCACCGCCGAAGCTCGCGAAGAGCACGCGCGCTTCGTGATGAAGTTCCAGCAGCTGAGCGGGCCCGTAATGGCTAAGGGTGTAGAGGACACCAGCTTCTACATCTACAATCGCCTGATCTCGCTCAACGAAGTTGGAGGCGAGCCGGATCGCTTCGGAATCGAGCCGGAGGAGGTGCATACCTGGTTGACCGTGCGGCGCAGCATCTGGCCGTACGCCATGAACAGCTCGTCGACGCACGACACCAAGCGAAGCGAGGATGTCCGTGCTCGGATCAACGTGCTTTCCGAGTGCCCCGCCGAGTGGAGAGAGCACGTCAGACGGTGGGCGGCCGCTAATGCCGAGCTGAAGGGAACCAGCGAGGACGAGCCGATCCCCGACGACAACGATGAGTATCTGCTCTATCAGACGCTCGTTGGGGCGTGGCCGCTGGAAGCGCTGGATGAGGAGGGCCGCGTGAGCTTCACCGCGCGGGTTCAGGCGTACATGGAGAAGGCGACCCGCGAGGCGAAGCTTCACACGAGCTGGATAAATCCGAATGAGGAGTACGATCGAAATCTGAAGGAATTCATCGGGAGAATTCTGGACGTGGGATCCGGCGCCGAGTTCCAGAGCGACCTCGCAGGATTCCAGGAACGCATCGCCGCCGCGGGCATGTACAACAGCCTCTCACAGACCCTACTCAAGCTCGCTCTCCCCGGTGTCCCCGACATCTATCAGGGGCAGGAAGTCTGGGATTTCAGCCTCGTCGACCCGGACAATCGACGGGCGGTCGATTACCCGCTGCGCTCACGGCTCCTCGAGGAGATCAAGCGCCGCAGCCTCGAGGAAGACAGGCGCGGCGAGCTCCTGAACGAGGTTATCAGCTCCTGGAAGGACGGCCGCATCAAGCTGCTGGTGACTCATCTACTTCTGCAGGAGCGGCTGGCGAATCCAGATTTGTTTCTGGAGGGAGACTATCTCGCGCTTGAAGTCACCGGCCAAAGGGCGGAGCACGTGTTCGCCTTCGCCAGGCGGACTGAGTCCAGGGCGATGATTGTGGTCGCACCAAGGCTTCCCTGGACGTTCAGGGAGGCTACGGGGAGTGGCTTCGAAGTTGTAGCTGCGTGGGGAGATACGGCGGTGCTTCTACCCGCCGACCTGCAGGAGGGTGATTTCGCCAGCCTGTTCACGGGGGCAAAGGTTCGCCCGGGGAGCAGCGACGGGTCACCGAGTGTCGCGGTTGGCGAACTCCTCGGCGGCTTTCCCGTCGCTCTCCTCGAGCGACGCTGATCGGCTTAGACGGCGCCGGGAAGCTCCGACTTCACCCGCTGAGCCAGGTCAGCGGGCAGGTTGCCGCTTCGGGCGATCTCGCTGGCGTCCGCGCCGCGCAAAGCCCAAAGCGTTCCATAGCGGTCGACCAGCGCCTGCCGACGCTGCGGCCCGAGTCCCTTGATGCTGCCGAGGGCGACATCGAGGCGCTCTCTCTCGAGTGCGAGGCCGATCGCCTCCTGATCGTTGATGTTGTGGCCGCGGCTCTTGAGGCTCTCGAGGAACTTGAGCCAGTCGTCGTGCCCCCACCCCTGCGGCCTTCCGGCAGCGAAGTCCCTGAGATCCTTGCGGAGGTCTGGAGTCTTCTTGCGTGCCGCAGCCCTTGTCGGGGCTGCGCCCGTCGAAGCAGCGGCTGCTGGCACCGCCACAGACTTGGTGGCTGTCCTGGTTGCCTTCTTCGGAGTCGTCGCAGTCATATCAGCCGCCTTGGCCACTGCAGCCTTGCCGGTCTGCGAGAGCTTGGCCGTTATACCTCCGGCTGCCTTCGCAACGACGCTCTTCTTCCCGCCCGACTTCTCAGCCGTCGTACCCGCTCCTGCTGATTTGCGGGGTGCTGCGGCACTCGATGACTGCTGCTTCTTCTCCGCCATTGTAATCTCCTATCGCGTATTTCGATCGTGCTACTTCACCTAGAAAGCAGAAACACCTCGGGACCTACCTGGATTCCAGCTTCAGCACCAGGATGGCGAGCGGAGGGAGCAGCAGGCACATCGAATGAGGATGGCCATGACTCGGCACCTCTTCCGTGTAGATGGCCCCACCGTTCCCGAGATTGCTCCCGCCATAGCATTCAGCGTCACTATTGAGCAGCTCCCGATACCTCCCGCCCTTGGGAACACCCACGCGGTAACCTTCGCGTGGAACCGGCGTGAAGTTGCAGGCGATCACAACCTCGTCGGCAGGGTCATCCCCGAGCCGGCGAAAGATGATGACGCTGTTCTCCACGTCATGGAAATCAATCCACTCGAATCCCTCATACGTGATGTCACGCTGCCACAGCGCGGCTTCACTGCGGTAGGCATGATTCAAATCCCGCACCCAACGCTGCGCACCCTGGTGTAGTGGCCGGTCCAGCAGCCACCAGTCGAGCGACCTGGACTCGCTCCATTCACGCCACTGGCCAATCTCCGTGCCCATGAAAAGGAGTTGCTTGCCCGGATGCGACCACATGAAACCCAGCGCGAGCCTCAGATTAGCGAACTTCTGCCATTCGTCGCCGGGCATCTTGTCGAGAAGCGAGCGCTTTCCGTGGACGACCTCATCGTGCGAGATCGGAAGCACGAAATGCTCGCTGAACGCGTACATGAGCGAGAAGGTCAGCAATCCCGAATGATATTTGCGGAAGATCGGCTCCTGCTCCACGAAACGCAGGAAGTCGTTCATCCACCCCATGTTCCACTTGAAGTGAAAGCCGAGGCCGCCCGTCTCCACCGGGTGGGTCACTCCGGGCCAGGCGGTCGACTCTTCGGCGATCATGAGGGCGCCGGGGAAGTGCTCACGAACCAGATGGTTCAGCTCCCTGAAGAAATCGATAGCCTCGAGGTTCTCGCGTCCCCCATAGCGGTTCGGCAGCCACTCGCCCTGTTCGCGCGAGTAGTCGAGGTACAGCATCGATGCGACTGCATCGACGCGCAGCCCGTCGATGTGGTACTCGTCGAACCAGTAGATTGCGTTGGCGATCAGGAAGTTCCGGACTTCGTTGCGCCCGTAATTGAAGATCATTGTACCCCAGTCGGGGTGCTCCCCGAGCCGCGGGTCCTGATGCTCGTATAGCGGCGATCCATCGAAACGCCGGAGCCCAGCCGCATCCTTGGGAAAGTGCGCGGGCACCCAGTCGAGGATGACGCCGATCCCGTTCTGGTGGAGCCGGTCCACGAGGTACTTGAAGTCGTCCGGGGGCCCGTAGCGGCTTGTGGGGGCGAAGTAGCCCGTGACCTGATAGCCCCACGACGGGTCGTAGGGGTGCTCCATCACCGGCATGAACTCGACGTGGGTGAAGCCCATTTCAGCCACGTAGCCGGCGAGGCTGTCGGCCTGCTCCCGATAACTCATCGGCCGATCATCCTGCCAACGCCAGGAGCCGAGGTGAACCTCATAGACCGACATCGCCTGACGTGCGGCATCGGTGGTCTTCCGCCCCTCGAGCCACTGCGAGTCGCCCCAGTCGTAAGTACCCAGCTCGTGCACCACGGACGCGGTTGCTGGACGCACCTCCGCTTGGAAGCCGAGTGGATCAGCCTTCACGAAGGGCGGTCCTGATCTCGGCTTGATCTCGTATTTGTAAAGAGTCCCTACAGCCATCTCCGGGATAAAGATTTCCCAGACTCCGGCTCCCGGATGGAGCCTCATCGCATGCCGACGTCCGTCCCAGTGGTTGAAGTCACCAACCACGCTCACGCGGTGCGCATTTGGAGCCCAGACGGCGAAGCGGACGCCGTTGACGCCGTCGACCGTCATCGGGTGGGAGCCGAGCTTCCGGTAAAGGCGCAGGTCGCGCCCCTCAGCCATCAGGTGCAGATCGAGCTCACCGATAGTGGACGGAAAGGCATAGGGATCAGCGAACTCCTGCTCCGCCCCCTTCCAGCTCGCTCTGATGCGGTACGGGAAGCGACCCTGCTCCGGCAGTCGCGCTTCATAGAGCCCGGCCGCGTCGATAAGCTCCATCGGAACGACGGCGCCACTACGCGCGTCGACGATGCTTACGTCGTCGGCGTCGGGGACCAGCGCTCGTACAGCCACCACAGGCCCGTCGAGCAGCACGGCCCGGTGCATACCGAGAACGGAGAATGGATTCGGGTGATCGCCATTGACGATCTGCTGGATGTCCTTCTGGGAGATTGCCGGCGGCATTACAGCACCTGAAACTGAGTAAATAACAACGTCCGGTCTGCTCGAGCAGGCTGCAGAGCGCGAGCAAGGAGCGTGCGAGGAGTGGACCGGATCGCCCTCAATCGCGCTTCAGCCCGTGCCCGCCGAACTCGTTGCGCAGCGCCGCGATCACCTTTGCGGAGTACGACTCATCCTGCCGGGAGCGGAACCGCGCCATCAGTGACAGCGCAATCACGGGGGCGGGAACGTTGAGGTCGATCGACGTCTCCACCGTCCACCTGCCTTCGCCGGAATCCGCGACCCATCCCCTGACCTGCTGCAGGTCCTCCCCTTCTGTTGCATAGGCAGATTCCAGGAGCTCGAGAAGCCAGCTCCGAACTACACTGCCCCGATTCCAGAGCTTTGCGATGCGGCTCAGCTCGAGCTCGAATGGCGATGCGTGCAGCAGCTCGAACCCTTCGGCGTACGCCTGCAGCATTCCATACTCAATGCCATTGTGCACCATCTTCGTGAAGTGCCCGGCACCGGACGCACCCACATGCAGGTATCCATCTTCCGGGGCAAGGTCAGTGAAGATCGGCTCGCAGTAGCTCACCGCTTCAGTCTCACCCCCTACCATGAGGCAGTAGCCGAGCTCCCGCCCCCAGATTCCACCGCTGGTACCGGCGTCGACGAGACGAATCCCCATCTCATTTAGGGCAGCATCACGACGCACGGTATCGGTGTAGCGCGAGTTGCCGCCATCAATCACGATGTCGCCCGCCGCCGAGAGCTTCGCCACCTCCATCAGCGTGGCTTCGGTGGGCTCCCCCGCGGGCACCATCACCCAGACGACCCGCGGTGACTCCAGCGTCGACACCAGCTCCGCAACGGAGCCAACCGCGGTGGCTCCGGACGCAGCAATGCGTTCCGCGAGGGCGCTGTCGCGATCATACACAACCAGATCATGGCCTTTCTCGAGGAGTCTGAGCGTCATGTTCCCGCCCATCTTCCCCAGGCCGATCATCCCGATCTTCATCAATTTCCTCCCGTGGGTTCGAAGCGGACGGTTGCAATAAGAAAGCCCCATATTCGCCGGTTCTGCGCGGGTGCCGGTACCTGAGCTGGAAGTGCATGCGATTGGCCGAGTGGATGCGCACATCAGTGAGCAAAAAGAAAACGGCCCGAGCAGCGAGCTCGGGCCGTTTCTGTTCTATGGGGATTTGCGGCCTTCAGGCTGCCGATCCGACCTGCGCCAACTTCTGCTCCACGGATTTGAGCATGTCCCGGAAGGGCACGACGAACTTGTCTACGCCGTCCTTCTGGAGGTGGCGGGTCACGGCGTCGAGATCGACTCCGAGATCAGCGAGATCGGAGAGTGTCTTCCGGGCCCCGTCCAGATCTTCATCGATGCTCCGGTGCGCCACCCCGTGATCCCCGAATGCCTGAACCGTCGGCAGAGGCATCGTGTTGACAGTGTCAGGCCCGATCAGCTCCTCAACGTAAATCACGTCGCGGTATGCGGGGTTCTTGGTCGAGGTGCTCGCCCAAAGCGGGCGCTGAACCTGCGCGCCCTTGCCGCGCAGCGACCCGAAGCGGCTCCCGCCGAAAATCTCACTGAAGCGGTGATATGAGATCTTCGCGTTGGCGATGGCTGCCTTGCCCAGGAGCAGCTCGATCCTGGAACGTTCCTCCGCGCTTCCGGCCGCAGCCGCCTTCTGGTCGAGAATGGCGTCTACAGCGGTGTCGACCCTGGAGATGAAGAAGGAAGCGACGGAAGCGATCCGAGAGAGCGGCAACCCCTTCTCGGACCTGCGCTCCAGAGCGCGAAGGTACCGCTCCATCACGGCCTCATGGCTGGTGAGGGAGAAGAGGAGGGTGACGTTGACGTTGATGCCGTCGAAAAGGGCCTCTTCGATCGCGGGGAGGCCCTCAGCCGTGCCCGGGATCTTGATCATCACGTTTGGTCTGCCTACCGCCTTCCAGAGCCGCCGCGCCTCTTCGAGTGAGCCTTTGCTGTCGCTGGCCAGCTCCGGCGAAACCTCTAGGGAGACGTAACCGTCGGCGCCGTCCGACTCTTCGTAGATGTCCCGGAAAAGGTCCGCTGCACGCTGGATATCGTCGATCGCCAGCTGCTCGTAGGCTGCAGATGCGTCTATGCCTGAGGCAGCCAGCTTCGGGAGAACGTCGTCGTAGTCATCGCTCCGCCCGATTGCCTGCTCGAAGATCGCCGGGTTAGACGTGATCCCCCGAACCGCATCCTCCCTGATCATCCGCTCGAGCTCGCCATTATCCAGGATCCCCTTCCGGATGTAGTCGAGCCAGACGCTCTGGCCGAGCGCCGTCAGATCCCAGAGCGGCCCGTCCTTCGCCACGTTCGCCGCCGGATGCAGTGTGTCAGTCATCGCCTTGTTCCTCCTCAGGTCACATCTAGTGAGCTATCAGCTATCAGTCGTCAGCTATCAGAGTCGCAGGGGCCGTAGCTGCTTCCAGGGTCGCACCGCAGGTTCAGCGCTCGTCTACGCCGTGTCGCGCTGGTCCCGCGGCTGCCTCGCCGCTCTCCAGGCCGGTCGTGTCCGCCGGGAGTCCGAGAACTCTGCGGCTCTGCGCCACCACATTCTTGACGCTGAAGCCGAGCTCCTCGAACAGCTTTGCGGCAGGCGCCGACTCACCGAACCGTGAGATCGCGATGATCGCACCCTCGCTGCCGACCCACCGGTGCCATCCCATTGGACTTCCCGCCTCGACGGAAACACGTGCCGTGATGGTGCGAGGAAGCACCTGCTCCTGGTAGGCGCGATCCTGCCGCTCGAAAAGGACCCAGCTCGGCATGCTGACTACGCGGGTAGGAATGCCATCCCGCTGCAGCTCCTCTCGTGCCTGGAGCGCCAGCGCCACCTCGGAGCCAGTCGCGATCAGGATAAGGCGGGGCGTGCCTCCGTCCGCTTCAGCGAGAGTGTACGCCCCCCGGCGCAGCCCCTCCGCCGGAGCGAACTTCTCCCGGTCGATGTTGGGGAGGGCCTGCCGGGTGAGCGCGAGGAACGCCGGTCCCTCGTTGTACTCCATGATGAACCGCCAAGCCTCCGCAGTTTCGGCGGCGTCCCCCGGACGCAGATCGATCAGGCCGGGAATCACCCGAAGCGCGGCAAGCTGCTCGACAGGCTGGTGGGTCGGGCCGTCCTCGCCAAGCCCCACGCTGTCGTGCGTGAAGACGTAGATCGTCGGCTGCTCCATGAGCGCCGCGAGACGAATCGGCGGCCGCATGTAATCCGAGAAGATGAGAAAGGTCCCGCCGTAGACGCGAACGCCGCCGTGCAGGCTCATCCCGTTCATCAGCGACCCCATTCCGTGCTCGCGCACACCGTAATGGAGGTTTCTACCGGTGTAGTTCCGGGCGCTGAAGCTCTCCTCCCCATCCAGCCAGGTGAGGTTCGATCCGGCGAGATCCGCTGAACCGCCGATCAGCCACGGGACATTCTTGGCGATTGCGTTCAGCACCTTGCTGGAGGCAGCCCGGGTGGCAATCGGCTTATCGGCCGCGGTGAAGCGAGGAATCCCCGCGTCCCACCCGGCCGGTAGTCGGCGGTGGAGGGCGGCGTCCAGACCCTCGGCGGCGTCAGAGTTGGCCGACCGGAAACGCTCGAACCGGCTCTCCCACTCCTTCTGCAGATCAGCCCCCCGCTGACGCTGCTCACGCATCTTCTCGAGAGCCTCCTCTGGCACGTGGAAAGCTTCAGTCGATGGCCAGCCGAGCTGCGCCTTGGTCAGTTTGATCTCTTCCGCACCCAGCGGCGCCCCGTGCGCCTCTTCAGACCCAGCCTTGTTTGGCGATCCATACCCGATGATCGTCTTCACGCCCACCATTGTCGGCCTGGGGTCGCTCTTCGCCGCCTCGATCGCCCAATCGATCGCAGACAGATCGTTGACGTCCTCGATGCGCAGCGTCTGCCACCCGTACGCCTCGTACCGCTTCAGCACGTCCTCGGTGAATGCGAGACCTGTATCACCTTCGATGGTGATCGAGTTGTCATCCCAGAAGCAGATCAGCTTGCCTAGCCGGAGGTGCCCGGCACTCGAGGCCGCTTCGCTTGCGACGCCCTCCATGAGGTCGCCGTCAGAGCAGATGACGTACGTATAGTGGTCGATGATCTCGTGCCCGGGCCGGTTGAACAGCGCGGCGAGGCGCGCCTCGGCCATCGCCATTCCAACGGCGTTAGAGATCCCCTGTCCGAGTGGTCCGGTTGTCGTCTCCACACCCGGCGTCATTCCATACTCCGGATGACCAGGTGTGCGGCTCTCCCACTGCCGAAAGTTCTTCACGTCATCGAGCGTCAGATCGTATCCCGAGAGGTAGAGCATCGAGTAGAGGAGCATCGATGCATGTCCCGCCGAGAGGACGAACCGGTCACGGTCGATCCAGCTCGGGTCTGACGGGTTGTGGCGGAGATGCTTGCTCCAGATCTGATAAGCGAGCGGGGCGAGCGCCATCGGCGTTCCGGGATGTCCGGAATTCGCCTGCTGCACCGCGTCCATCGACAGCGTCCTGATGGTGTTGATGCAAAGCTGGTCGAGCGCGGCCGAATCTGAAGTAGCTGTTGAAGACATCGGTGAGTGTATGATCTGGCTCGCTGCTTCCTCAGGCGTTGTCCTGGAGTCGCGTGCGAGTGGTTGCCAGCAGGGACGAAAGCAGAGCTTCGCGAGCTCCGGCCGCTTGATGTACTCGGTGCCGATCGGGCTCCGGAGAGAAAGCTACCCCCTCGATCGAGGGGGCGGTTTCGATTGAAGCGATCCAGCCGAGCTCCCGGGCCGCGAGGATCGCTACTCCCCGGCTCGTGGCTTCGGGATCAGCAGCCAGATGCACGGGAGTGTCGAAGGCGTCGGCGAACGTCCGCAGCCAGCCGGGGACGAGGTGGACCGCCCCGCCACTGGCCCAAACGTCGCTCGCAGGACCAAACCGCCCCTCAATCCGCTGGAAGACGGCGGCGATTCGATGGGTTATCGATTCCAGCCATGCTTCCGCGATGTCGAGCGGAGTGGTATCGAGCCTCAGCCCATCGACGGTTGCACCGTGATCGCCTCCCCAGTCAGCGCCGCGCTCTGCTGCAAGCGACGGCAGGACGGTCAGTCCATGAGCATCTGGCTCACCCTCGCGGAGCACCCGGTCCAGCTCGGCGTGCGACAACGACGGAAAACGCTGGAGGAGGAAGGCGATCGCGTTGCCTCCATTCGAGAGAGCGCCGCCAGCGACCCTGTAGCTGCGATCAACCAGATACTCCCAGAGCTCCGCCGGCGGGTCCTCCTGGGAGTCGGGGACCGGGCGCAGGACACGGATGGCAGCGCTCGTTCCCACTGTCAGGGCAGGACGCGAGGCGCCGATCGCACCACTCCCGATGTTCGCGCATGCCCCGTCGCCTACTGCGGGAAACCAGGGAATAGCCGCGAGAGATGGCCACCTCGCCCCCCACTCCTCCCGCAAACCGCTCAACGGCTCGAGCTCCACCAGCGTCGGAAGCTTCCGCGGCTTGAGCTCCAGCGCCGCGAGGATGTCCGCATCCCAGCCGAAGGTTCTGCTGGAGAGGAGACCGCTACCCGACGCGATCGATAACGAGCAACGGTGCGTCCCGAAGAACTCCTGCTCCAGAAGCTCACCGATCGATACCCACGCCGTTACCGAGTCGAAGAGGGCGCTGTCGCTGCGGGAGAGCCAGGCCAGCTTCATCGCAGGGTAGGCAGCCTGGAGGAAGCAGCCGGTCCGGCGGTGGTACGCCTGCTCGTCCAGAATCCCCCTCATCGCGACTGCTGCTCGCCCGGCGCGTCCGTCGCCCCATCCATAGAGCGGCGTCAGCGGGTGGCCGGCGGCGTCCAGTCCCATCAGGCCGTGCCAGAAGGTGGTGACTGCAACAGCGGCAATCTGCCGGCGAAGGGTTCTGGCGTTCTCGACCGCTTCATCGAGTACCTCCGCCACTACGCTCAGGAGCTCGGCTGGGTCGATCTGCATCGTGCCGCGCTGAACCTGCCAGCTATAGCGGCCGACCGCATCCTCGTCGCCAGCCAGCGCTTCCATCCGCTCGTCGTAGAGGCGCCCTCGCGCAGACGAGCTGCCGATGTCGAGCGCGAGGATACAACTGCCAGCCGTCATACCGCCTCCTCAGCAGGGTCGGTAATGTACAGCCTGAACCCTTCAAGTCCAGTCCGCAAACCGACTTTATGGCGTTGTTCCGGCGGCATTCAGATCGCGCTGCAGATGCGGCGCGCAGGAGGAAATTCAGAGCACAAATATGAACGCCCCGCACTGGCGGGGCGTTCCTTCAAAGGCAGTCCGGAGGCTATTGGCCTGGTCATGCGAATCGCCAGGTGCCGAGATCGTCGATGCGCCTGTCTGGCACGTGGCGCAGGCGCGCGCATAGCTAGGCTCTACGGCAGGCCAGTGCCGCGCCGCAGGGCGGGACGCAGTGGCGAACGCAGGCGTTGATATCCCGCAAACACCTCTAGAGCCCCCGGATCCTTTCGGCGTCGTCTCGAATTCCAGGCGCCCGCATCTCTCCGTCGGACCACCCGGAGCCGAAGCTGCCACGCGCTGAGATCCGGCCCTGGGGCTCTCGAATCTGACCGAGTCCATTGAAGTCGCCGTCGCGCACGATCTCAGGCCCGAACTCCGTCGGGTCCACTCGAGCGTCAGCCCCGTAGCTCCCCGAGTCCGCAAAGGCGGGGGCGGGTTCCGCGCGATACTGATCAGACGAAGGCATATCCGAGCTGCTCGCTTTGTCGTTCACCATCCGGTCAATCCTTGGCTTGGGTTACGACTCGAGGCGCCGGCAGAGCTGAGGAAGGCCTTTCTTGTGTTCAGCCCGGAGCGGCACCTCTGAACGAGCCCCCACGGCGCCGGGCGCAGAAGAGGCTCGCGTGCCCGAAAATAGGGGCAATATTCATGCGCAGAACCAGGGAACATGCGTCGCCAGAGTCACGATCCAGCGGCTTCACACGCGGGATTCTCCGGCGACCAACGCCGTTGGTCAGGATCAGAAGCGACCGGCAAGCACCGCATCGTCCATGTTCCGGGGGTCCGTCATGTACATACGCGCATCTTCCGAGCTGATGAGCCCCGCCTGCAGCAGCTCGTTGAGTGACTGGTCCATCAGCACCATCCCCGTCTTTCTCCCTGCCGACTGGATGGCCGACGGGATCTGGAAGGTTCTTCCTTCCCGAATCAGGTTGCCGATCGCGTTGGTGTTCAGCATCACCTCGAGCGCCATCACCCGGCCAGTTCCGTCTCGTTTGGGGATGAGCTGCTGCGCCACGACCGCGCGGAGAGACTCGGCCAACATCGAGCGAACCTGCCCCTGCTGATCCCCGGGGAAGCTGTCGATGATTCGGTCGATGGTTTTATGGGAGCTGGTCGTGTGCATCGTCCCCAGGACGAGATGTCCGGTCTCGGCCGCCGTGAGGCCAATGGAGATCGTCTCCGGGTCCCGCATCTCACCTACCAGGATCACGTCAGGATCCTCGCGAAGGGCGGCGCGCAAAGCCGTCGCGAAGCTTCGCGTGTGGACCCCCACCTCACGCTGATTTACCAGCGCCTTCTTGTTCGTGTGGATGAACTCGATCGGGTCTTCGATCGTGATCACGTGGTCGGACCGCGTCTCATTGATCAGGTCGATCAGCGCGGCGAGCGTCGTCGATTTCCCGACGCCGGCCGGGCCGGTGATCAGCACCATCCCCTTATGCAGCTCGGTAAAGGCACGCACGGTCGGCGGCAGTCCGAGCTCGTCCGCGGAAGGGGCGCGACCTGGCACCACCCGGAGCACGACGCTGAGTCCTCTGTTCTGCAGAAAGGCATTTCCACGGAACCTGCCCACGCCGGGAGATTCGTAGCTGAAGTCGATGTCGTTATCGAGGCCGAAACGCTCGCGCTGAACAGGTGTCTTCAGCACCTCGTTGAGGATGGCGCGCAGGGCCGCGGCGGGAAGATCCGGAAAGGGGAGAGGCTCCAGCCGCCCATGAACACGCAGAATCGGGGGGCTGCCTTCGCTCAGGTGAAGGTCGGAGCCGCCCCGTTCCTTGAGCGCGAGGAGGAGACTGTCGAGGGCGGTAAGCTCCCTGGTCTCGCCGGCAAAGGCGGAGTTACTCACTGGCCGCCTCCACCTGAATCAGGCCCCGCATTCCCTGTAGCACGTGTGGAATCGAGTGAAAGGAGTAGCTCCCGGGTGGAGCACCGCGAAAGCTGACGTCGTACGAGTCGCCCGGGTTTGTCAGCAGGACGCCTCGAGCGAGCACTCCGGCGTCGATGAACGCCTGCATCTCCGGCGTGGCAGAGGATTTGTCGAATGCGACGCTCTCCGGTTGCGCGCCCGCCATCACGAAGCGAACAACATCACCGGTGGGGATCTGGATGGTGTCGGGCTCGAAGGAGTAGCGATCACCGCGCTGCACCATCCTCACGAGGTGGACCCTTCCCGCGTCAGCCGGAGCAGTGATCCCCTCCAGCGCCTGTGGACCCTCAGCGGCATCAGCGGTCTGCTCCACCGGTTCCGCATCGGCACACGCTGCCAGGCCAAGCATCAGCGCCAGGATGATCCTGGAAGCCTCAGGGAACACGGCCGAGTGCCACGATGTACGTCGCCAGCGCCTGGAGCTCCTGGTCGGTGTAGCGGCCGCCACCCATCACCGGCATCGGCGCCGGATACTGCTCGGGAGACGGCACTCCAGACCTGGTGATCTGGATGATCTCCTGCTCAGTTCCGGTGATATGGATCCACGTGGTATCACGGAGTGACGGGCCGAGCTGCGTCCCCCGCCCATCGAATCCATGGCACACAGAGCAGGTCACGAAGAGCTCCCTTCCCTGCTCCACACTCTCCACGCTCACACCTGGAGGAAGGGCGCGAAGCACCTCCGGATCAACGCTTTCGACCTGCTCCGCAACCTGCTCCGCCGGAGGCGCGTCCGAAGATCCCCCCTCACAGCCCGCCAGAAGCACTGCAAACGTAAGTGTCAGGCACACATATTCTGGAAACTGCCTCGGCATCGATTCGGTTCAAAGGTGCTGCATTGAGAAGGAACTACGCGAGCTGCGGAACGTGCAAAGCGTGTTCCGAAGAGGGATTCGAGCGAATCAGGCGAGGCTGGAGCCGCATCCCGCGCAGAACCCCCAATCCGGTTCCACGCGCGACCCGCAACGGCCACACGCGTGGGGAACCTGCTGGAATCCGCAGGAGGGGCAGAAGCGGGCATCCACACTGCGAGGCAGCTCGCTGGTGCAGGCGCGACAGCGATGAGGCGCCACAATCGCACGTGCGTGTTGGCGCGCCGCCGTGGGTGAGGAGGGAACCTCCGGGAGCACCGGATTGGCGGGATCATGCCGCGAAGGTGATTCAGCTGCAGCCGGGGCGGCATCCGGTGAGCTTCCCGACGGATAGATCAATGGCAAAGGCTCGAGATCGGGGGGCGACGCATTCGCCGGCTGGGGGGCCTGGGCAGGCGGGGTTCCGCTCCGGGCTTCCGCTGGGGGTGCTGCGTCAGGTGATCCGCTGGGGGCGTGATCGCTGAGGGCCACCGTTCCTGCTTCGCCCTGGCCGTGGGTGGTTGCGTCCAATCCGGGGCCAGCAGCACCGATGTCGTGAAGCGGGCCAGCCGGCGGCGGGGCTCCGCCTTCAGATCCAGTCGCCGCCGGTGCGGAGTTTCGGCCCGCCATGCCGCGCGAAGTAGCGGTCAGCCCGTTTAGCCGCACGGCGGCTTCTGCGTAGTCCCTGTAGATCCCGAGGATCGGGTTCGTGGAGGCAAGCTCACGCTGCAGCTCGGCAGTTACGGAGCTCGGCTCGACGGTCACATAGCCCCCTTCACCCGCTAAGAGCCGCAAAAACGCGTGCTCGTACTCGGCGAGCTCCAGCACGTTCAGCTCGTGGCGAATCGCGCGGTATGGAATGAGGCGCTGATAGAGATCGCCGACGGTGAGCGGCTGATCAGGGGAAGGGCGGGTCTGGGAGATCGAGAGCAGAAGGCGCTGATAAAGGCTCTCGAGCAGCTCCATCTCGGTCTAGTTCGTAGCCGGCTGGTTCAGCAGGGCACGAACCTCGGCAGGAGCGTCCGCGATTGTCGCCGGGACTTCGGCACCGCGGCCGGATTCGCGGAGCGCACGGGCGAGGCCGACCCAGCCCTCCGACGACTCGCGATCGAGGCTGATCGCCTGCCGGAACCGGTCGACCGCCACGTCAGGGCGCCCGGTATCAAGCAGCAGGAACCCGGTTTCCCGATGTACCGCAGCGTCCTCAGGAGCAAGCGCCTGAGCCTGGCGGATCGCATCCGCGGCCAGTTCCAGCCTGTTGGTGCGACGATGTACGCGGGCCAGGTACAGATGCGGAGTCGGGTCCTCCGGATCAGCTTCGGATGCTCTCCAGAAGTATCGAGCCGACTCCTCGAAATCACCCGACCGGAAGAGGGCGATCCCCTGCTCCATCGGATCGGGGCCACGTGTCAGAAAGAAGACAGCGATGATGCCGATCAGGCCGCCAAGGACCACAGCGATCAGCGCGATGCGCCGCGGAAGACGCGGCTTGGCGGCTGTATCGGTGGCCTCTACCTCGAGCGGCTCGTCAACCGGGGCCGCCGCAACGGCTGGAGCTGGTCGAATCACCCGCGCGGATGGAGCACGCAGCTCCTTAGTCAGCCGATCTACCACGCGAATGGTCCGGATCGTGTCGTCGCTGGTGGGGGAAGCGCCCTGCTCGAGGCGCCGGCGAAGCTCGAGCAGCTCGTGGATCGATGCGGCGAGATCCATGGGCAGTCTGTCGTTCCGCCGGAGCTCAGCGAGCACCGAGTCGACACGGAGCTCGTCCGGAGCCAGCGCCTTGAGACGGACCGACATCTCGGCACTCTCGTCGTCTCGGAGGAGACGTCGGAGAGAGCGGTCTATTGCGTTGGAGAGCCGAAGGATGTGACCGCGAGCAGTCTCTGGCAGCAGAGTGCCGTCCCGAAGAGCGATCACGTCGTCGCCGGCGCCGCCCAGCACCCGCAGCGCTGCCTCGCTGCCGTTGGTAGCCGAGTCCATTCGCTGCCGCCTGCCTAGTCTTCGATGCTGAGAAGTCCCATCCGCGCACTTTCACGGATGAAGGACTCTGCATCGTCGCATGGAAGATCGCGGCCCGTGAGCTGGCGGACCCGCTGGGCGGCCCGGTGCATGAAGGCCGAGATCGGCTCGCTGGGATCGGAGAGGGCGTCGCGCATATGCACTACGATCTCATCCCACGTGCCACTGAAGATCGCTCCATCAGCAGTACGAATACGGTGGGACTCCGTGCTGAGTGGGATTTCCGGCGGTGCAAGCAGAATTGGTTGGGGAGCCGCGGGAAGAGCTGGCAAAGGAGGGATCGATGCGGGGAGCGGGTACTCGCCACCTGCCTCTTCGAACGCAGCCTCGACCTCGGCCAGGATGTGGTCGATGTCGTCCGGCTCACCGCGCAGCTCTTCCCAGCGGGCACGCCATGGATCGAGTGTGGGATCAGCTTCATCGAACTTCTCGAGCGCGCACTTCAGCTCGATGTAGCGCCAGACGGAGAGCGGATCCCAGTGCTCAGTCGGAGGAACGAGCTCCAGCTCCCTCAGAGCGGCCTCGAGGTCTCCGCGCTCGAAGTGGAGATGCGAGAGGTAGATGCGAACCTCGTGGAGGCCGGGATCCAGTCGGAGCCCTGCCTTCAACTCGCGGCGCGCGCCGAGGTCGTCTCCGAGTGCGTGCAGCGTGTACCCGAGGGCGGCGCGTACGTCTGCCACGTCAGGATGCACCGCAGCCAGAGCGACCAGTCGTTGCCGCGACTCGCGGAAGAGAGCCTCGCGATACAGGGCTCGTCCCATCGCGAGCCCCAGCTCCAGATCCTCACCCAATCCGAGCTCGTCGATCTTCCTGAAGCAGGCGAGCGACTCGTCGATCCGCCCAAACTTCAGCAGCGCTTCACCCCGACCGACCCATCCATCCTCATGCTCAGGGTCGAGCGTGAGAGATTTCTCGAATGCCTTGAGGCCCCATGCGTACTCCTCCCGAGCCAGCCTTACGTAGCCTATCCCAACGTGCAGGTCGACCGCGTCCGGATAGCTCTTCAACCCCTCCTGCAACAGCTCCAGCGCGCGATCGTATTCTCCAGAATCGTATAGCTGATGCGCCTGCTCGTCATACTCTTCGGAGCTGAGGAAGGAAAAGCTCATTCGCCACCTTTCGACCAGAAGCGGGTGAACGGAGGAAGGGTCATTCTTCGACTACGGGAGGTTCCGGGATGGTTGGGCCGCTGTTGATCTGCCTTGGGGACCCACAAAGATAACGGCGCTCCTTCGGAGCAACCACCCCCGCTGGAAGGTCCCGATTTTGCCGTCCAGAGCGCCCGCCTTTCGTCGTCCGCGAAACCTTACAGGGGAGAAGATGTTCAACTGGATCCGTCGTCGCCGGCTCAGTCCCGAGGCTCGTCAGCGTCTGCTTCTGGTAGCTGCTCGAGCGGAGGAAGCGATCGTTGAAACGCACGTCTCCAACCTGCTCGACATGCTCGATACGCTGGACGGTGAGATCGAGCTCGACCGTGCGGTGGAGCTGTACGCGGAGATGATGTCACTCGACGAGCTGCGCGCGGAGACTGTGACGAATCGTCTGCTCTCCAGGCTCGAGACGCCGGGCGGAAGGGGAGCCCGGCCGCGGCGATCGCGAAATGTTTTCAGCCAGTAGGTACTTCGTTTGAGATCAGGCTTCAGGGGCGGCTCCGTTGCCTGCACGGCGAAGTCTGACCCGCGTCACCCGCCGCTCCTCAGCCTCTTCCACTTCCAGGAAATTCATTCGCTCCGGGCCGAAGACTTCCAGCTTGTCACCAATGACCGGCACGCGCCCCAATGCGCCGAAGATGTAGCCTCCGATCGTATCGAAGTCGTCATCCTTGAGCTCCAGACCAAATCGCTCGTTGACCTCTGAGATCAACGCTCCTCCGTCGATGAGGATGTCACCTTCCGGCGTGGAGCTGAACTCCGGCTCCTCGATGTCGTACTCGTCCTTGATCTCTCCGACGATCTCCTCGAGCAGGTCCTCCATCGTGACCAGCCCGTAGGTCCCGCCAAACTCATCGATCACGACGGCCAGGTGCATGCTCGACTGGCGGAACTCCGCGAGAATGTCGTCAACGGGCTTGGTATCGGGCACGAAGTACGGGTCCCGCATCAGCGTCGTCACATCGAACTGCTCACCGCGACTCAGGTGTTGGCTGGCCATGAGCGGCAGGAGGTCCTTGGCCAGCAGGACCCCAATGATGTTGTCGATCGTCCCTGAGAAGACCGGTACTCGGGAATGGCCCTCGGTGACTACCACCTCGATCAGTTCCGGAAGCGTGATCTCCTTCGGCACCGCGATGATGTCGATGCGGGGCGTCATCACCTCCCGGGCGACAGTCGCCGAGAACTCGAACACCCCCCGGATCATCTCACGCTCGTCCTCTTCGACCACACCCTGCTCGTGACCCTGCACGACGAACTCCCGAATCTCTTCCAGGGTGTGCACAGGAGCGTACAGGCCCGAGCGGGAGAGCCGGAACAGTCTTGAGAAGCCGTCGATCAGAACTCTCACCAGCACGATTACGGGTGAGAAGAGGATGGATAGCGCGCGGAGGGGAGCGAGGAGGATCGAATTGGCGACGATCTGAGGGCGCTGCGCCCCCAGCAGTCGGGGTATCTGCTGTCCCAGCACCAGATAGAGGGTAGCAGCGATGCCGATGCCCGCAGCTGCGGCGAAATCGGGGTGCAGCAGGTGGAACTGGGAGACGGCAAGCTCGACGCTGTAGTGGCCGAGGAGGAGGAGACTCGCGAGGCTCACGAGCTGGACGAAGAGAGAGATCTCGTCAACGCGATCGGCGGGAACGGGCGGAACGCCCGGACGTCCAGGATCGTCGCGCACTGCGGCATCGGAGCGCCGACGCCTAATGGTCTGAAGTGCGAATTCGACAGCGACGAAGAATGCGCTCAGGAGAAGCAGAGCGCAGATCAGTAGGAGCGAAGGTATTAGGTCGTCCGGGTCCATGCGGATCGGAAGGAGCTGATCGAGTCGGCTCGAACGCCGGGCTCCACGACATTAATTCAGACAGGCTCTCTCCGCCACCTGTCGGGTGCACAGGGCGCGACGCTTGCACCCCGGCAGCATGCGCTATGCAATGATCCGGCGGCAAGTTACGCATCAGCTATACGCGAAGCGAAGAATGCCAGTCTCGGCCGAAGAGCCACCAAACGCGAAGGGCGAAAGGAGCCAGGCGGTCCCTCCCGTGGGCCGCCCGCTGATCACTCGGGTCGGCCCGCACACGATCCATTCGCTGGAATACGGAACGGGCGATGAAGTTCTCGTCCTGATCCACGGGCTGTCAGGTTCATCGCGGTGGTGGTTTCGTAATATCCCCGAGCTCGCCAGTCGCTTTCGGGTGCTGGTGCCGGACCTGATCGGGTTTGGCAGGTCACGCGTGGTCGGGCCGCTTCCGACGATACGGCAGGTCGCCCGTCTTCTGGCGCGGTGGGTCGACACTCTGGATGTCGAGCAGGTGACGCCCGTCGGCCACTCGATGGGGGGGCAGATCAGCATCCACTTTGCTGCATACGCCCCGGAACGCCTCAAGCGGCTGGTACTGGTGGATGCAGCCGGGATCCCCCGGTTGATGTCGCCCCGAGCCCTGCTGCGTTTTGCAGGCGAGGCGAGCCCGCTCTGGCGGTGGGGCGACCCGAGCTTTCTCCCCGTAATAGCGGGTGACGCATGGACAGCCGGTCCGCGCGTCCTGCTGCGGGCTCTCCGGAACATCCAGCTCGACGACGTTCGGCCGCTCCTCCCTCAGATCCGGGTCCCGACGCTGATCATCTGGGGGGACCGAGACCGCCTGGTCCCGATCGCCGACGGTTGGGAGCTGCGGCGGCTCATCCCTGACTCTCGAATTGCCGTGCTCCGCGGCGCCGCGCACAACGCGATGGTCGACAGGCCAGCCGACTTCAACCGGCTGCTCTGCCGGTTCATCGAAGGAGATCCGGTTGGAAGGTGAGCGCACAAGCGGAGCAAGCAGGCTTGGAGTAGCAGCCGCCGAATGGGCATCCTCACGGTGGATCGACGTGGACGGTCGTCTGATCCGATACCGGGAAGCGGGCAGGGGGCTGCCGCTCGTGCTCGTGCATGGGCTGGGCGTTTCAGCTGACTACTGGGTCAGGAACGGGCCCGCGATCGCGGCCGCCGGGTTCAGGGTACTCGCGCCCGACCTGCCGGGCTTCGGGCGAACAGAGGGTCCCGCGGCGGGGCTTGGCGTCAAGGCGCAGGCGGAGGCAGTTCGGCGCTGGGCCAGGACGATCGGCATTGCGTCCGCTGTTTACCTCGGCCATTCCCTCTCCTGCCAGGCCATTCTGGAGCTTGCAGTCGCGCGTCCTGAGATGGTCCGCGGGTTGATCATGGCGGCTCCAACCGGCGAGGGGTCGGGAACTCGGCGCCTTCTCTCGCAGGCACGCGGGCTATTCCAGGACCTCCACCGCGAATCACCCAAGCTAGCCGCGCTGGTCGCCCAGGCGTACCTCAGAGCGGGACCCATCCGCGTCATTCGCACGTGGCGACTCGGTGCGAGTCACGACCCGATCCCCCTCCTCGCGAAGGTGGAGGTGCCGGGTCTGATCGTCCGGGGCGAGAACGATCCGGTGGTGACGATCGGCTTCTGCGATCTGCTGGCGGCGGGGCTGGGCCGTGGCCGGGTTGTGGTGGTTCCGGGAGGCAGTCACGGCGTGATTTTCGACCCCACTGGCGCCTTCAACGCAGCTGTGATCGACTTCCTCCACAGCATCGACTCGCCGCGAAGCATCTCCCATGTACTGCAGGCTGAAAGCGCGGACCCGGAGGAATAACGCCCCGGCTTGCTTCACCCGAGTCAACGGCGTTTCTTACTGCCTGTCACTGTCGGCTTCCTCCTGCTCATCGAACCTTGACCAAGCTGAACCTCGCAGTCAGTCGTGTCCTCGTCACAGGCGGCGCCGGCTTCATCGGGAGCGCCCTCGTCCACGCGCTGAATGGCGCGGGCACGGAACGCATCGTAATCGCGGACGAGCTCGGCACGAGCGAGAAGTGGAAGAACCTCCTCCCGCTCCGATTCGCTGACTACCTCGACAAGGATGACCTGCTCGGAGCGCTGGAGAGCGGAAAGCTCGGAAAATTCGATCTGGTCCTCCATATGGGCGCCTGCTCATCCACCACGGAGAATGACGCGTCGTACCTGATCCGCAACAACTTCGAGTACACCAAGGCGCTGGCCGTCTGGGCTCTCGGTGAGGGTACCCGCTTCGTTTACGCCTCTTCCGCAGCGACGTACGGTGCCGGCGAGCAGGGGATGAGCGATGCGGAGCAATCACCAGAAGCTCTGAACCGGCTCCGGCCGCTCAACATGTATGGCTACTCGAAGCACCTCTTCGACCTTTGGGCGGCTCGGCAGGGAGTCCTCGAGCAGATCACCGGCCTCAAGTACTTCAACGTCTTCGGGCCCAACGAGGATCACAAGGGGGAGATGAAGAGTCTCGTCGCCAAGGCAGTTCCCCAGGTGATGGAGACAGGCAAACTGAAGCTCTTCAGGAGCTATAACCCTGCTTACGCGGATGGCGAGCAGGAGCGCGACTTCCTTTATGTGAAGGATGCGACTGCGATGACTCTGCACCTCGCCGCATCGCCGTCGGCGACGGGGCTCTTCAACATCGGATCAGGGCAGGCTGCTACATGGCTCCAGGTGGCGGACGCACTCTTCTCGGCGCTGAGGCGTCAAAAGGAAATCGAGTTCATCGAGATGCCGGAGAGCCTCCGCGGAAAATATCAGTACCACACGCAGGCAGATCTCTCCCGGCTCGGCAGAGCTGGATACGAAAGGGAGCCATGGCCCCTCGATGAAGCGATCCGCGATTATGTGCAGAATTACCTGGCGAGAGGCGCCCGGCTCGGTGACGAGGTATAGCTGAAAGCACAGCTTAACGGCAAAGGCTCCGAAGCGTCTGCTCCGGAGCCTTCTTCCTTCGTGCAGCAGCGACTAACGAACCCGTGTGCCCGGCTCGTAAGTGCGCAGGCTCAGGTTGAGTGACCCAACGACCGGTACCCGGCTCCTGAGGTGAACGAGCAGGCGCCGATCGTCGTCGGTGAAGAAAACCTCGGCTCGTCCCCCCTCCCCGAACAGGCCGTCCGTCTGAATGATCGGCTGCACAACCACCGTGTTGAAGGTACCGGCCGGAACGGTAATCGTCTCCCGCCGCAGCACGTTCAGCACAACGGGATTGCCGTCCTCCTTGAAGTAGCGATGGATGGTGTAGCTGTCACCGACGTTCAGGGGCAGCGTACGGGCGTAATAGAGGAAAGACAGGTCATCCAGCGGCCGATTCGTCGGGATCGATCCTGTTTCATCCGTACCGCGAAGCGCGTAAGTCCGCCGCTCGGGATTGAAGTCAAAGATGCGGTGCCGCTTGAAGCGAAGCTCGTGCTGGTCCTGCTCAAACCTGCGGGAGAAGAGACCCGTCACGTCGATCCAGCTGTCCATGCGGGTATCGACGCGGGCGAGGGGGACGCCGCCCTTTACCTGAAGCCTGGTGTGAAAGGTACGGAAGCCGTTCACGTTTTCGACACCAATCACCTCCATCGTACCGGAGCCGACGGAAAGTGCGCCGAGCTTAACCTGGTACTCGGCCTTCTCACCCGGACCGTACGGCGGCGCGATGGACGGGCCGGGATCTGTTCCCCGCGTCTGCGCTGTAGAGCCGGAAATACCCGCTGCCACGATCAGGAGCGGGAGAAGTATCGAGAGCTTCCTCGACCGTGATGTATCTGACAGATGCTGCATGATGACCTACGCGGTTGTCTCCGGTCCCGTTGCGGGCTGACCGCTTCCGCGGATGCGGCGGGACAGGTTCCAGACGTCGACGAACGTGTTCCAGGGGCGGAACCTGGATTCCCGCTGCCGTTTCTCGAAACGGCGCCGGACCTCCAGCCCTTCTGTACGACGCGAATGTGGACCGACAGCGGCAAGCAGTTCGACGTTTGCCGCCCACCCCTCAGTGCTGAGGAGCGGAGAACCACTTCGGTCCGAAAGCGTTCTCTTCAAAACAGAGACCCGGTAAGCGCGGTACCCGGAAACCGGATCCTTCGCTCCCTCCGGGATCGCAGTACCCCGCAGGATGAACGGCAACCCCCTACGAGTCCATCGCAGCCCCCTCGGGACGTTCTCTCCCTCGCTGACGATCGATGCTTCTACTACGTCTGCCCCGCCCTCGATTCTCTTGATCAGAGCGGGAATATCCTCCGGTGCCTCAGTGAAGTCGGCCTGGAGCGTGATCAGGATGTCGCGTTTCGGGTGTGACGCCCTGCTGACGGTCTCCCGGATCAGCCGCTCGACCGCGGCTGCATAGCCGCGCCGCTGCCCACCCCGGATAACGGTCAGAGGAAGGACACGGCTGTACGGCGTGAGAACCTCGACCGTGTTGTCGGTCGAGCCATCGTCCAGGACGATGATCTCATAGTCGCGGGGGAACTCCTCCATGACCCGACGAATCCTCCACAGAAGGAGCCCTACCGTGGGCGCCTCGTTGAATGCCGGGATACAGAAATAGATCACTGACTCCGCCTCGGGCGTGGACCGGTAAGACGTACAGCCGCTAGAGCTTGCCTTCTCTCGGGCTTTGGTGGCCTGTAGTACCGGAAGGTTGTGAAAGGGGTTCCTCTGGGGGACGAGTTTTCCAACGCTTGTGAAACCAGAAGTACTGCGAAGGATCCGTGCGAATCTCGGATTCCAGGTGCGCGGCGAGCGCAGTAGTCACTCTCCGCACGTCGGCTTCCATGTCGTCCGTACGCTGAACGTCTATGCGCTGACCGGTGAGACGGTAGCGTCCGTCGGGGAGGCGCCGGGCTACTGCAGCCATGATCGGAGAGCCGACCCGCAGCGCGAATAGTGCAGGACCGCGATGAGTGCTGGCCGGGACTCCGAAGAAGGGAACGAAGATACCTGACCCGCGGGCATCCTGGTCGGCAACGATTCCAATCGCCTTGCCGGAAAGGAGGGAGCGGGGGACCTTTCTCGACGCCTCTCCCATGTCGACCGTCTCGACCCCAAGGTTCCGCCTAGCCGCCTCGATGCGAGCATTCACCAGGGGATTGCTCTGGCGCTTTACTATTGCCTCGATCGGAACGCCCCGCGACGCAACCGCTGCGGCCGCCATCTCCCAGTTCCCGTAGTGTCCCGTCGCCAGCAGAACGCCCCGCCCTTCAGCCATCGCCTCCTCGAAGGCACCCCAGTCATCCTCCGGGATCTCCACGAGCTCGCCGACCTTTTTCCTGTCGAGGGTCGAGAGGCGCAACATCGCGGCGACTTCGCGGCCGAGGTGCCGGTACGACTCGCGCACCGTACTCTCGATCCACTCGTCATCGGCCTCAGGAAAGGCGAGCCGCAGGTTTTCCTCCACGACATTGCGTCGGAACCCGAGCGGAGCCCGCACCCATCCGCCCAGTCGCTGCCCCACTCTCGCCGCCGCCCCGGCCGAGACTCCCCCGATCGTCGACTCCATCATCGAGACGAGCCGATCCTCGAGCCGGTGCTGCAGCCTGGCCTCAGCCATGCTAAACGGTTGCTCCGACCCCCGAGGACCAGCTCAAGATCATCCGGGAGCTTTCCAGGTATGCGCCCTCCCGCACACGCTGCCACCACTCCCGGTTCTCCAGGTACCAGCGAATGGTCGCTTCCAAACCGACCTCAAACGTTCTCGCGGGGTTCCAGCCCAGCTCCGCGGTCGCCTTCGAGAAGTCGATCGCGTAGCGGCGGTCATGCCCTGGCCTGTCGGTCACATACTGAATCTGATCCGGAGATGCCCCGACGATGCGGATGATCTCACGCACTACCTCGATATTGGCCCGCTCGCTCGCTCCGCCAAAGTTGTAAACTTCTCCAGCCCGACCTTTTTCCAGCGCTGCCAGCACGCCGAGGCAATGGTCCTCCACATGGATCCAGTCCCGGACGTTCAGCCCCTTTCCGTACACAGGCAACCGCCCCCCTTCCACCGCGTTCGCGATCATCAGGGGGATCAGCTTTTCGGGAAACTGGTAAGGACCGTAATTGTTGGAGCAGCGTGTAACGACCACATCCATCTTGTGCGTACGGTGGTACGCGAGGGCGAGGTGGTCCGAGGCCGCCTTGGATGCGCTGTAAGGTGAAGAGGGGGTGATCGGCGTCAGTTCTGTGAATGCCGGCTCGTCCATCTCGAGATCGCCGTAGACCTCGTCCGTCGAAACATGCAGAAAGCGGCGGACTCCGGAGGCTCGCGCTGCATCGAGCAGCACCTGCGTTCCGACGACGTTGGTGCGGACGAATGGTCCCGCACTCTGGATCGATCGATCGACGTGGCTCTCGGCTGCGAAATGCACCACCGCGTTGAAGTGCGCGTTGAAGAGATCCGCCATTGCCGCCGGGTCCGCGATGTCTGCGCGGACGAATCGGTAGCGACCTTCCTGCTCCGCATCCTCGATGGCGCCGGTGAGGTTTTCGGGATTCCCTGCATAGGTGAGAAGGTCGAGATTTACAACCTTCCAAAGTGGCCGGTCGCGCAGGAGCATCCGTACGAAGTTGCTCCCGATGAATCCCATTCCCCCTGTAACTAAAACGTGCATCGATCCTCTTCCGCTGTGCCTTCAGAGTCACCGGTGTGGCGACTTCAATGAAACTGTCCTGCTTCCTATCCTGAGCGGCCGGAAGCTCTTGAGTAGCGCGACTGAATGCGGCGGAGCGTCCTGGCGTCGCCGTGAGCTCCTATCGCCCCCGCACTCTTCATGAAATACGGCCGGTGTCCAGCCCTCCTCAGGCTCTCAGAGAGCTGCGTATGGTCACCAGCACATCCTCAGGAGTTATAGCGGCGAGACACCCCAGGTGCTTGCAACCGGGACATCGCATGTCGCACCCTCCAGGAGGTGCGCGGTCGATAAACTGTTGAACCGCCGCGGCAGTCGAGTCCGTCCAGACCGGGCCAATCTGCCACCGCCCGATGCTGATCGTCGGCACGCCAGCAGCCGCCGCGATGTGCTTCGTCCCGCCGTCATTGCCAATCCACAGCACGCAGCGCTCGAGGATCGCGGCGAGCCCGGCTATCGTGGTACGGCCGTAGTCCCACAAGGGCTTCGACTGCATCAGTCCGGCGACTTCCCGAACCTGATCGAGTTCCCCGGGTCCGGAGGTGAGCAGGGCGCGAGCACCGAGTCCGGCGACACCGTCGGCGACCTCGGCCCACTTCGCCGCTCCCCACTGCTTGTACTCTTCCCGGCTTACCGGGGAAATGGCAACTACGCGCTCACTTTCGAGGCGGTTCTCCTGCCAGATCCTTTCGGCCGCGGCACGATCAGTGGCTTCGATCGTCAGGTCGAGCGACAGGTCAGCCACCCCGGCAGTGTCGACACCGAGCACCCGCAGCATGTCGAGCTTGTGACGGGCGGCGTAAAGATCGAGCTCCTGCCGCTCCACGAGGTGGGTGTAGACGCGGTTACGCGGCCCGCGCCCTCGCACCCCAACTCGGATCCTGGCGCGGCTCACCAGCGCCAGCTGAGCTGTCGATCCAGTCGAGCGGAAGTCGACTACCGCGTCGTAACCACCAGCAGCCACCCTCGAAAGCAGACGAAGCCTGGATCCCAGCTTCTTTCGGTCGACCAGGACTTCGTCGAGGTAGGGGTTTTTCCGGAGGACCTCACCGCCGGCGCCTTCAGTCGCGAAGTCGATCTTTGCGTTCGGAAACGCACGACGTGCTTCCCGGATGGCCGGCGTGGCGAGGAGGACATCCCCCATCCATCGCGGCTGAAGGAGCAGCAGGCGCCGAATAGAAGCTGAAGCCACGCCTGATTGCCCCTTGTCCATCTTCCCCAGCTGCCCTCCTCAGCGCCCGCTGAAGAAGTCGGAGATGCCCTCGACTGCCATCTCCAGCTGCTCCCGCTTCAGCTCCGGGAAGATCGGCAGGGAGAGGACCTCGCGGCACGCCTTTTCGGACTCCGGGAAGGCCCCGGCCTTGTAACCGAGGTACTCGAAGCACTCCTGAAGGTGCAGAGGTACGGGGTAATAGACGCCGCTCCCGATCCCTTTCTGCCGCAGCGCTTCCTGGAGCTCATCCCGCCGCCCGTCCAGGACGCGGATCGTGTACTGGTTGTAGATCGACTCGTTTCCGGGTGCAACGAAAGGTGTGACGATCGCGGAGATCGAGCCCAGCGCGGCGTCATAAAAGGCCGCGTTGCGGCGACGTGCCTCGCTCCAGCTCTCCAGGTGCGGCAGCTTAACCGATAGAACGGCAGCCTGGAGCGCGTCGAGCCGGGAGTTGTAGCCGACCTCCTGGTGATGGTACATCTGCCGCCCGCCGTGCACGCGGAGACGATACAAGCGCTCCGCCAGATCAGCGTCATTGGTCGTGATCAGGCCACCATCGCCAAAGCCCCCGAGGTTCTTCGACGGGAAGAAAGAAAGCCCGCAGGCATTCCCCAGAGTGCCAGTGGTGATCGTGCGGCCGTCAGGAAGCGTCTGCCTCGCACCGATCGACTGAGCTGCATCCTCGACCAGGCCGACGCCGCGCTGGTCCGCGAGTGCGCGGAACTCTGCCATCGGAGCCATCTGGCCGAAGAGGTGAACCGGAACGACGGCCCGGGTACGGTCGGTGACCGCGGCGTCAGCGGCGGCAACGTCGAGGTTGAAGGTCCGCGGATCAATGTCGGCGAAAACGGGCCGCGCGCCGACATTGTGGATGGCCCCGGCCGTCGCGAAGAAGGTGAACGGCGAAGTCACGACCTCCGAAACGGGGCCTATATCGAGGGCCCTGAACGAAAGCAGGAGCGCATCCGTTCCACTAGCACACCCGATCGCGTGCTCCACGCCCAGGAACTCCGCCACTTCGGCCTCGAACCGTTCAACGGTTGGGCCGAGGATGAACCGCTGCTCGGCGATCACTTCCATCACCGCTGCTTTCAGGGGTTCGGCGAGGCCGTTGTACTGTGCCGTAAGATCTAGAAGAGGAACCTTCATTGTCTAAGATCGATCCTTGGTGAAGCCCCGTTGGAACAGGATGCCAGATGCCAGAGAGGCCAGATCGGATTTCGGGTTCGCTGCAGCTGCGCTTGCAGCGGGCCGCGTCCTTCCGGTCAGCCGCAGTCAAGAGCAGACGGTAGCCGATGAAGGATACCTGATCCCTAGTTGACCTCTACCGGCTCCGGTTCCGAGAACTGGAGCTGATAAAGCCTTTGGTATGTCCCGTCGCGCTCGAGCAGCTCCGAGTGACGACCCCGTTCTATGATGCGGCCGCCCTCGAGCACGATGATCTTGTCGGCTCTTCGCACCGTCGAAAGCCGGTGCGCAATCACCAGAACGGTCCGATCCTGCATCAGCTCTTCGATCGCACGCTGAACGAGCTGCTCGCTTTCCGTATCGAGAGCGCTCGTCGCCTCGTCCAGGATCAAGATTGGCGGATTGCGGAAGAGCGCTCGGGCGATCGCCAAACGCTGGCGCTGCCCGCCTGAAAGCCGGAATCCACGCTCGCCCACCACCGTGTCGTAGCCTTTCGGGAACTCCATGATGAAGCGGTGCGCGTGCGCGGCACTGGCGGCGGCCTCGATCTCCTCCTGCGTCGCACCATCCCGACCGTAAGCGATGTTCGCCCGGATCGTGTCGTGGAAGAGAATGGTGTCCTGCGTCACGATCCCCATCAGCCCGCGGAGATCGGCCAGTCGGATCTGCCGGATGTCGACACCGTCGAGCGTGATGCGCCCGCTGACCGGATCGTGAAAGCGCGGCAACAGATCTGCGAGCGTGCTCTTTCCCGCCCCGCTCGGTCCCACCAGCGCCACGACCTCCCCCGCCCGAATCTCCAGATCCACATCCTGAAGAACAGGCTCCCCGGCTTGATAGTGGAAGCCGACCTGCTCGAAGCGAACTGCCTCCGTAAAGGCCCCGACCGGCCGTGCACCCACGTCGTCCACGACTTCGGCAGGTGTATCCAGGATCTCGAAGACGCGCTCTGCGGCGGCCAGCCCGGGCTGAACCAGCGATGGAAACTGCCCCAGAAACTTCGCTGGAGCCATCAGCTTCATCGCGAGCGCCAGACACACGAGGAACGCTGCGGCTTCGAGCGACTGGTCCTCCAGCACGAGGTAGCTGCCGTACCAGAGCAGTCCCAGGATCGCCACCGCGATGACCATCTCCGTGGCGGGTGGAAAGAACTGCCGCCAGCGTTCATTTCTCACGAGAGCTGTGTAGTGCCCCTGAGTCAGCGCCTGAAAACGCCGTTTCTCCCACTCTTCCGCTCCTGAGGCCTTTACGAGGCGAATGCCGGAGACGGTCTCCTGAAGCTGCGATGAGACGTCGCCGACGGCATCGAGCACCTGCATCACTCCATCCCGCAGCCGTTTCCTGAATCGTCCCCACAGCCCGAGCATCGGCGGCAGGAACAACGCGGCAATCAGGGTCAGCTTCCAGGAGAGCGTCAGAAGGAAGAGCAGGAGGAATATGACCTGAACGGCGGACGCGAATGCCTTGGCGAGGTTTGCCGTCACCAGCGTCCGCAGATGGTCTACATCGACCGTGACCCGGGTGATGATCTGCCCCGCCCGAGTGCGCTGAAAGAACGGGAAGCCGAGACCGAGCAGGTGGGAGTAAACGTGGTTCCGCAGGTCGCGGGTGACGCGCCCCTCCAGCATCGCGATCGTGTACTGCTGCACGTACAGCGCGATGTTCTTCACCAGGAAGACGAAGAAGAGCAGCAGAACGACGACCCTCAACGCCTCCATCGCCGATGCTTCGCCTAGAAGGGGATCTACTGTGGAGTTGAGGATGGATCCTACGAACCCGGTCGGGACAGCCGAGGCGGCATTGCCGCCCTCGAAGAGAACACCGAGAAAGGGTATCAGCAGGGTGAAGCTGAAGGCGTCCAGCGCGGCGTAGACGATCATCGCCGCGATCGAGATGCCGAACAGCCCCGCGTGTGGCCGCAGGTAGCGAAGTATCCGGCGATAGACGCTCATCGCGGCGTTAGCAGCGCCACGGGCAGGATCATTTCCTCCGGACTGATCCCGCCATGCAGAAAGCTGCCGCGGTACCTCGCCTGGTACTGCCGAAGCTTCGTCGGATAAACAAAGAAGCTGTCCTCCAGACCGATCACGTAATTCGTGTTGCTGCGGCCGCGCGGGAAGCGGAGGACGTTCTCGTCATTCACTGCGAAGACGAGTGATGCATCCTCTGCGCGAAGATCGTCACCGAACTTGTACCTCAGGTTCTGGGTGGCGTCCTTCTTGGCGAAGACTGTCACGGGCCTGTGACAGTGGATCGAGCCGTGGTCAGTCGTCATCAAAACTGAAACACCAGCCCGCATCGCCTCACGGATGGCAGACAGGGCTTCGGAACGTTCGAACCACTGTCTCGACAGGGCGCGCAACGCCTCCTTGTCGCGCGCCACTTCCAGCAGCACCGCCGATTCCGACCGGCCGTGCGTCAGCATGTCCACGAAGTTGAAAACGATCGCGGTCACACCGGGCTTGCTGAAGTAGCCGGGCAGCCTGTGAAGCACCTGCTCACCCTCCGCCGCGGTGAACACCTTCTCGTAGTGGACGGGCAGGTGGCGCTCGCCATAAAGAGCCCTGATCTGGCTCAGAAAGAGGCGGTCCTCGAAGCCATTGAGACTTCCCTCCGATTCGCGCTTCCACCAATCGGGGTACACCTCTGCGATGTCGTCGGGATACATCCCCGAAAAGATCGCGTTGCGTGAGTAGGGAGTCGCGGTGGGGAGGATCGAGTAATAGAGCGCCTCTTCGACTTCAGCGACCTCGCTGATCAGCGGCACGATGGTGCGCCATTGGTCGAGGCGGAGGCAATCGATCACCAGGAGGAGGACGTGGCGGTCCGCGCTGAGGAGCGGGTGGAGGAACTGCGGAACGAGATCGACAGAGAGCGGGGGGCGGTCAGGAGCCCCGTTGACCCAGCTCCCGTAGCCGTCCATCACGAAGTGTCCGAACTCGCGGCGGAACTCGTCGAGCAGAGTCTCCAGCGATGCGAGCAGGCTGATCTCGCCGGCCTCGCGAAGCCGCAGCTCCCAATCCACGAGCTCGGCGTACGTCTCGGCCCAGTCGCGCCAGTCACGGTCTCCGCTGGACTCGCCGTTCAGCTGCCGGAATCGCGCAGTGAACTCCCTCGCAACATGCTGCTGCTGGATGCTCTCTCCTTCCAGCAGCCGCGTGACGACAGAGAGGACCTGCCGGGGCGACGTCGGCTTCACGAGGTAGTCGGCAACGCGCCGGCCGATCGCCTCCGTCATCGTCCGGTCCTCCTCACTCTTGGTCACCATCACCACCGGAACGAGAGGATCGATGCGCCTCAGCTCATCGAATACCTCCATACCCGTGCGACCGGGCATCTGCTCGTCGAGAAGGACGAGGTCGTACGGCTGCATGCGGACCATCTCGAGCGCGTCGTCGCCATTTGCGACCGCGTCGATGTGGTAACCTCTTCCCTGGACGAAGAGCAGGTGTGGCCGCAGCAGGTCGATCTCATCATCGACCCAGAGCAGGCGTTTCTGGGGTTGGGACATAGATCCGAAATCTAGACCTGCCGCATGGGATAGTAAAGACAACGTGGCTCGTGCGGGAAGCCCCCTCGGGAATGGAGAAGAAGGGGGAAATCGGCCGGGCGAAGCCGGTTCGGCTTATGCCTTGGCAGTCAGCCGAGTCCGTCCTTCAGTTGATCCGTCAGTTTGCTATTCCCTCTAATCGTATAGGTAATCCTCACCATGGAGACGGCCGGTATCGCCATTAGAGTGGGGGGCGTTGATCATTCACCGCGTACTACTGCAAGGGGTTACTATGACTAGAGCATACGCTTCCCTGGCCTATAGCCTGACCTTCATCTCTATTTCGGCGTGGGGTTCGGAGGCGGTCACGCCAAAGGTAGCCCCAACCGAAGCAGCTCTCGCCAGCCGCGGCAATGCGGTAGGGTCGGAGCCCGACCTTCACGAGGTCCGACGGGCGACTCAACGTTTTCAAGACGTGAATGTCGCACTTGCAGAGGGATATATCCGCGACCCTGCCAACATTTGCGACACCGCTCCGATGATGGGTTTCCCGGCAGAGCTGGGCGCTATGGGCGTTCACTATATCCGCCCCGATCTGCTCAAGCCGGCTACTGGCCCCGGTGAGCGGGTGTACGGAGTCGGCCTGCACACCGATTTCAGAGAGCCGTCGATTCTGATCTACGAGCCGCAGCAGGATGGATCGATGCGCCTGGTGGCGGTGGAGAACCTCGTGTGGCAGGAGGCGTGGCATGCGGCGGGAAACGCGGCCCCGCCCTCATTCCACGGGGTGAAGTACGACACGATGGCCGATGATCCCACCACCGCCATCGATGAGGCGCACAACTTCGAGCCGCACTACGACAGGCACGTGTGGCTCTACCGGACCAACCCCAATGGAATCTTTGCCCAGTTCAATCCGAGGGTGGACTGTCGATTCCACCCTGAAGTGGCGATGCAGCACAGCCACTGATCGCTCGCCAGTTTCATTCGTAGGTAGATCAGTGCGCGCCATACAAGCCGCCTGAGACCTGTTGCTTATCTGACGCTGCCGATCCCACCGTTCGCTGACAGTGGGCGGGATTCCCGGTGAAGGCGAGGCGCAATGTCGCTCCGCCCCAGTCCCAGCAGCTGTGGGCGAAACTACGCGGAAGTCTGCTGGGTGTTCTGCAACGACAGGAGGGCGACCATGGAAATTGGCCGCCCTCCTGTTTTACCTCTTCACCGGAAGTTCTTGGAGGAGCTCTTCCAAGCTTCTAGAACATCGATCTTCTAGAAGGGCAAGTCGTCGTCCTCAGGGAAGTCCGCCGGGAAGTCGTCATAGGTCGGCTCCTTCTTGGCGCTGGCGGGACGTGCGCCACCTGCGGCGGCCGGCTGACGCTCGCGCTGCTGGAAGCCGCCGCCTCCGCCGCCGCCCTGGCCGCCATCCTTACCGCCCAGCATAACCATCTCGCGACCGCGGATCTCGGTCATGTACTTGGTGACGCCATCCTTGTCCTGGTACGAGCGGTACTCGATCTCGCCCTCGATATAGACGGTGTCACCCTTCTTCAGGTAGCGCTCAGCGATATCGGCGAGCTTCTCCCACAGGACGATGCGGTGCCACTCGGTCTTCTCCTGCTTCTGGCCCGACTTGTCGGTCCACTGGCGGCTGGTGGCAACCGAGATGTTCGCCACACGAGCACCGTTGCCGGTGCTGCGAAGCTCCGGGTCGGCACCCAGGTTACCCATGATGATCGCCTTGTTTACGCTGCGTGACACTTCTCCTCCTGCGGTTTGGGACTGTAGGTGGGATTCCAGGTGGGGGTACTTCGAAGCCTAATGTAGTCGGCGCACCACGTGCAGCCAACGCTTCGTGCCCCCATCGTCAACCCAGATCGCGTCGCATCACCAACGCATCCTCCAATGGCTTCGCGTAGTAGTTCTTCCGGCGGCCAACGACTCGGAATCTGGACTTCTCATACAGATCGCGCGCGCCAGTGTTCGACTCCCGCACTTCGAGGAAAACTTCGCGCGCGCCTCTGGCTTGCACCAGACGCAGAGACGCATCAACCAGCATCCTGCCGAGTCCCTGCCCCCGTTCCGACGGGGCAACGGCTACATTCCCCAGCTCAGCCTGATCGCCGACCGTCCACGAAATCGCGTAGCCGATCAGTCGGCCCACCTGCGTGATACCGATGACGTCGGTGTCTCGTCGCAGCAGGAGGCCCTCGAAAGTAGTCTCTCGCCAGGGTGTACTGAAAGACGCGCGCTCGATCTCCAGGATCGCGGGCAGGTCGGCCACGGACAGCGTTCGGATCAGACGTTCGGCGGTGACTTCTTCTCGAACGCTCAAGCTCTCACCTGCGCCCGCTCCCTGGCTGCAGCGATCCGCTCGGCCCCGGAAGCGCGCAGGTAATCCGGCTCCCACCCTGCAGCACTGTCGACTCGCCCAAGCTCCGGCCATTGCTCCGCCAGCCAGAGCAGCGCGGATGCGCGAGGGGCATGCAGGTGGGGAGGGGATACAGGAATTCCAAGCGCCCGCTCGACTTCGTCTCGGTGGCGGACCACGGCATCGCCAGTGACTGTTGAGATCTGACGCGTGGCAGCGTGGGCCAACAACTCATCCAGGGTCAAAGCGCTCGGGCCGAGGGCGTTCTCGATCGCTGCGCCGAATCGATAGCAGGCGGCGTAGACATCGCGACCTCGTGCGTCGAAGAGGACCAGCGTCTCGCCACCTCCAGTGGCCGCTCCGGCTGCAGCGGCGAGGAGACTCGAGTAGGCCATCAGCGGGATGCTCAATGCGCCGGCGATGCCCTTGGCAGTCGCAGCCGCGATCCGCACTCCGGTGAATGATCCTGGTCCGCTACCCACGACGACGGCTGCCAGAGCGTCCCTTTGCGCCCCGGCGGCCTCAACCACGTAGTCGATCGCAGGTAATAGAGCCGAGGAGTGACCGCTCGCGACGTTCACAGTAACCTCCGCCAGCAACTTTCCCCGGTTAGCAACGGCTACCGATCCAGCGGCCGTCGATGCATCCAGGGCAATGACGAAGCGGTCTTCCGCTCTCTTCATACTGGATTCGGCTCCGCGAGATCGGTAGCGGGGAATCCAAACCGCTCTACCGATATCCGCCTGCGGTCGGGATCATCTCCCTCGCTTAGGGAAATTTCCCATCGATCACTCGAAAGAAGCGCCTCAGCCCGCTCGGGCCACTCGATCAGGACGAGCTCGTCATCCGCCGGAAGGTCAGACCAGCCAAGAGCCCACACCTCTTCCTCGGAGTGGAGGCGGTACAGGTCGAGATGAACGACCTGTAGCTCTCGGTCGGCCGAATACCGCAACAAGAGATTGTACGTTGGAGAGGGGATCGCCCCCTTGACGCCTGCACCCTGAATGATCGACCGAGCCAGCGTCGTCTTGCCCGCCCCGAGCTCGCCGCGAAGCGCAACGACGAGCGGCGGACGGGCAGCAGCGCCAATTCGCTTTCCCCAGGCGATCAGCTCAGGCTCCGTCAAATCGACTGTTGTCAGCGCCAAAAGGTCGAGCGATTCAGAGGTAGATCCTGCCGGGCGGACAAACGGCAGCGGCGGTGAGTGGTGAATCTACAACTTTGGAAGAGGCGGTTCTACCTCAGCGCACGAGCGCCTGTTGCCGTCCTGCCCTTCGCCCCATCAGCAGCCGCCTTGAGCTCCAGCAGCTGATCACGCAGGAGAGCCGCGCGCTCGAAGTCGAGCTGGGCAGCCGCGTCGCGCATGTCTTTCTCGATCGCGACGATCAGCTCCTCCGGGGTCTTCTTTCCGTCCAGCGGTGAGCCATAGCCCGCCTTCGCTTCTGCAACCTTGGCCAGCGGGCGGTCCCGAGCGTCAGCAACACGGGTCGTGAGCTCGATCTCCTCGATCGACTTGATGATGGTGGTGGGAATAATCCCGCGCTCGGCATTGTACGCCATCTGAATCGCGCGTCTACGATCCGTCTCCTCCATCATCCGCTGCATCGAGCCGGTGATCTTGTCCGCGTACAGGATAGCCCGGCCCTGCGAATTACGGGCAGCTCGGCCGACAGTCTGGATCAGGGAGCGGTCCGACCTGAGGAATCCTTCCTTGTCCGCATCCAGGATGGCGACGAGCGATACCTCAGGCAGATCCAGACCTTCACGAAGGAGGTTGATCCCAACGAGCACGTCGAAGCGTCCGAGCCGTAGATCCCGAAGGATATCGACACGTTCCAACGCGCCGATATCCGAATGCAGATACCGCACTCGCACACCGACCCCCTGGAAGAAGTCGGTGAGATCCTCCGCCATCCGCTTGGTCAGCGTCGTGACGAGCACGCGCTCCTTCCGAGCCACCCGATCACGGATCTCGGCGAGAAGATCGTCCACCTGCCCCTTCACCGGGCGCACGTCGATGACAGGATCGAGGAGGCCGGTCGGGCGGATAATCTGCTCCACCACGATCCCGCCACTCTTCTCCATCTCATACGCTCCGGGGGTCGCCGAGACGAAGACGACCTCCGGAACGAGCTCCTCCCATTCCTCGAACCGCAGGGGTCGGTTATCCAAGGCTGAAGGAAGCCGGAATCCGTGCTCGACCAGAACGGTCTTTCGCGCCTTGTCCCCGTTGAACATGGCGCCGATCTGGGGGACCGTGACGTGGCTCTCGTCGACGATGACGAGGAAGTCCTCCGGGAAGTAGTCCAGCAGGCAAGCCGGGCGTTCTCCTTCACGCCGTCCGGTGAGGTGACGGGAATAGTTCTCGATCCCGGAGCACGTGCCGATCTCTAGCATCATCTCGATGTCGAAGTTGGTCCTCGACTCGATTCGTTGGGCTTCCAGGAGGCGGTTCTGCGACAGGAGCTCCTTCAGCCGATCCTGCAGCTCTGCCCGGATTTTAGCCACTGCGCGCTCAACCGAAGGGCGCTGCGTTACGAAATGCGTCGCCGGGTAAATCGCCGCGCGCGGCAGCGCCGCGATCGTGTCGCCGGTCAGCGGATCAAAGCGGGAGATGCGCTCGATCTCATCCCCCCAGAGCTCGATCCTGACCCCCTGCTCATCATAGGCGGGATAGACCTCGACCGTGTCCCCTCGAACCCGGAAGGTGCCTCGCTCAAACGACGCGTCATTTCGGCTGTACTGGATGTTGACGAGCCCCGCCAGGATCTCCTTGCGCTTGATCGTCTGGCCGAGGGTAAGCGTGAGCATCTGCGACCGATACTCCTGCGGGTCGCCGAGACCATAGATCGAGGAAACCGACGAGACGATGACGACGTCATCCCGCTCCATAAGCGAGGAGGTCGCACGCAGCCTCAGCCGCTCGATGTCCTCGTTTATCGATGAATCCTTCTCGATGTACGTGTCGGTCGACGGGACGTACGCCTCCGGCTGATAGTAGTCGTAATAGGAGATGAAGTACTCCACCGCGTTGCGCGGGAAGAACTGCTTGAGTTCCCCGTAAAGCTGAGCAGCCAGCGTTTTGTTATGGCTCATCACCAGCGCCGGCCTCCCGAGCTGCGCGATGACGTGCGCCATCGTCAGCGTCTTGCCGGTGCCCGTAGCCCCGAGCAGCGTCTGAAAGCGCTGCCCGTGCTTGAACCCGGCAACGAGCTCCTCGATTGCCTTCGGCTGATCGCCCGCAGGCGAAAAGGGGGAGACTAGTTCGAACTTGGACACAGATCCGGTTGGGACTTAGCAGGTTACCTGTTACCGGTTACCAGTTACCGGTAACTGCAAAAAACCTATGGTTGAACGCCGCTGCTCGTCGGAGAGGCCGCCGGACGAGTTGAGGCCCTACTGGCCCGTTTGACCAAGGTCTGGATGAACTTGACCAGCATCCGACGCGTTTGACTGGCGTTGCGAGCGAGCGCCTCGTGCTCCGTCGCTGGGAGGTATCCCAAATCGCGGGCGAGGACGAGGTGATACTCCGTCTCATTAAGAGAGCCCAGAGCGATTCGACAAAATCGCCTGAGCTCCGGCTGACTGGCCCGCCCAGTCCCTTCAGCTATGTTGGCCGCTACTCAGGCGGCCGACTGCCGCAGCTGCGAGGTCAATCCGAAGAGTTCATCCTTGGGAAAAGATTTCGAGGTCTGATACACCTTGAGCGTGAGCGCGTGCGCCTGCGGCCATACGAGGAGCTTCCGGTAGTCTGCCATTTTGAATGGAGGGCGCAGGTGGCTAAGGATTCCCTGGAGATCAGGATAATCGTTTCTACCACGCTACCTTGCCTCAACCGCCTGTTTTCGGCCTCCGCCGGAAGTTTTGTATCGCGAGTGCAGTTACGGGTAACTGGAAACCGGTAACCCTTCTTTAGGTTTCCGCAGTCAATTCAC
>ERZ1066118.312-NODE-312-length-49570-cov-52.333455_pt1 | contig 49570 bp, 42 predicted proteins | sample MGYA00382765_ERZ1066118 | MGnify/ENA primary metagenome ERZ1066118 (study PRJEB33369, sample SAMEA5778348) | biofilm metagenome | biome: Industrial cooling water; feature: Water cooling tower basin; material: Biofilm | place: United Arab Emirates | collected...
TATAACTGCTTATTTTCTCTAACTCATTAAAAAATGAGCGAACCGGGAGTAATTAGTTACACTAACCAAATATTGAGGACTAATGAGCAGAACTAAGAGCAATAGTAAGGGGTATTCTAAGGTGAATTTATACTCTAGGGGAGCAACAACCCCATTAAACAAACCTCCTAATACACCACCACTGGCTGTAAATAAGTAAAATTGGGGTAGATATTGTACAGCAGGACGGTGTTCGTACAACTGATTGTGGATAGATTTAGAGATTTGGTAAAATATAATCGTCGATATTAAAAAGCTTACTTGGTGAGGGATTGGCAAAACGTTTCTTAAACCTAGAATTATAAAAGCTATCCAGAAATGCTTGTGAGGGTGAACTAAGAAAGTTGGTTTGTCTAGTGACTGAAACCCTCTAATGTATGAAAGCAAATACAGCCCAAGTGGTAGAATCCATATTAGGGGAAAAGACCCTAAATCTTGAGTAATATAGCTAGTCAACGACAACGACAAACTAACGGGAATAGCTGCTAGTAGCACCCAGCGTAACCTATCTGACCATGTAACGGCGCCTCTAGCAACGGCAGTTTTTTGGCTTTGAGTCTTATTCTTATTAGCGTGCGTTAGTAGTGACGCACATCCAACCAATCCCACCAAAGCTAGATAAGCACCTCTCCACAATTGAAACTGTTCACTTATTCCCAACCTTGGTTCTAGAAGCAGCGGGTATACTAAAATTCCCAGGAAGCTGCCTATATTTGAAGCTGCATAGAGTAAATAAGGATTGCTACTAGGTTTAGTTGTGCCATACCAGTATTGCAGCAAAGGCGCCGCAGTACATAGCAGCAATGCTGGTACACCCAAATTGGAAGCAAGATATCTTAGCACCCAAAACACTGGACTGTCAGGAGTATTCAGGTCGCTGATGTGGAGATGACTTGGAAGGATAAATGCAGCAGCTAGGGCAAACCCTACATATGTCAACCTTCCCCAATTACTAATACGTGAAAGTACTGTTGCCAAGCAATACCCTAGCAGTAGTAAGAATTGAAAGAATAGGTTGACTGTTATCCAAACGTTAGGTGAACCTCCTAGCATAGGCAACATCACCTTCGATGCCAAGAGTTGAATCGAAAACAGTAAGAAAGCCGAAATAACCAAAGTTGGGATGTATATGAAATCTAGTATCATAACCGAGAATAATCAAACTAAGTTTATTAATTTAACTGGTATTTATATAGTTAGTAGTTTTCTAATTGCTACTGCTTTGATTGGGTTATTTATTTCCCGTATCTATGTCAGTAAGTTAGTAGAGGCGCCTATTTTAAAAGCTATTATCTCCATGTTAGTGATAGCAGGTGTATATGGGTCAATACTACCAACTCAAATTCCACAAAAGGTAGGGGTTAAACCATCTTTAAAATTACAGAGTTATTTAGAAAAACTGGTTGGTAAAAAGCTCGAATTTAGGATTACTCCAAGTTGCGATATTTCTATAGTCGAAAGCCCGTATTTTATATTGTGGCGCCGTCAAACAGTTTACATTGGAATTCCCCTCCTCTTAGATACAGACACTGCCAAAAATCATATAATACAAGCAATTGAACAAGCCTCAGTGAATTCACTCAGGCGAGAACTAGACTTCTGGCTGGGAATAGCTAGCGTTACATCCAACAATTTTCAAATATGGAAACCATTTACAAAATGGTATATTAATTATTTGAAAAGTGTTAATGACAGCAATTTAGAGAAATCGACAAAAGTAAACAATCAAGATTTTAAACTTCACTTCCTTTCTTCAGTACAAGCAGGTAATACAAATATTATGACAAGCTATGTAAAAGAAAAAGGTAAAAATGACGATTTGCTTGTAGAAGCATCACAACTTGATTCAGTTTGTAGTAATCTGTGGAATACAGCTTGTCATTTTTACAATGAGACGAAGGGTTTAAGTTTAACTGGTAATTTACCTAAGTATCAGGAATTATGCCAGCTAGTAAGTCTTGATTTAATAGATATACCTTTGGATAAACTTGAAACTGGTTTAGCAGAAAGAACTGAGAAAATAACAGCATATAGTAAGCTTTGTCAAGTTAATTTAAGTGAAGATGAGTATATTCACATTCAACAAGTTATCAGAGATATTTTATCAGATGTTGAAATTATTACTATAGCCAAGCGAGAACTTGAATACTTCCCACAAATACCCAGCTTTGTTGTAGTTTGCTGTTCAAAGCAGTCTTATCTAGACCGTAACGAAAAGATTATTCTCATTCAAAAACAGTTACAATCTAAAATTAACCAAATTAGCGGGGATTGGACAGTAATAGTTGGTAACAAGCAAGATTCTAGTATCAAACAAATAGTTAATAGTATCACTTAATGAACGATTACCACAAAGGCAAATGCCTATACTAATAGTGCAAGAAGTGAATCGTTCCATTCATGGTAGTATTTTTATACTACTTTTTATTTTTTTAACCTTGACAGCTATATTTAAAATAGCTATAACCAAAAAGTAACATATGGGCATAATATAAATGGAAGGATTGTCGATTGAGGAGCTTACAAGCATTGCTTTAATTTTTAAAGGGTACGAAGGAAAGTATCCTATACCAACACTGTTTATAGAAGAAATTAAGTGTGGCATTACATTTGACCGTGAAAGTAGTAAAGATGAGATGGTAAAGGATTATTTAAATTTACATGGAGTTGACGAAGATAAACTAGCAGCTAAATTGTATAACCTTTTGGAAAATCATTCTGTTGAATTTGAGAAACTGTTTTTAGGGATTGAGAAATTCTGGGAGATTGAAGTAACTAATGTTCAAGAAAGGTTAGAAGAACTTGGCTTGATTGAATTAGTCGCTTTAACCAATAGCTACTAATTAGCAGCCAAATACAAATAGTTAGTATGAGAATGACTAGTATTATCATTCCAACGTAGTTGAGAAGTAAGTGCTTCTATCAAACCTTCAGCTTCGGCTATATTAATACCTTCCAAATGTATAATCACTTCTCTTAAAGTAGCTAAACAATCTTTGGGGTATTCGTGTATTACACACTCTGAAGCATAAATCAAACTGTATTGACCCAAATCAATTGCTTGAACATGAAACAGCCAATATGATAATATCGCTCTAAGCGCTAATTTATCTGATACGGTAAGCTTTTCTAACTTGGCGCCAAAGCTATTAACTAATCGATTGATTCGGTCTGTTTGCACATAGTAGGTGATACACTTGCTCATTAAAACTTCCTTATTTATATCCATTAAATGTTAATTTACTAATTTCTAGCTTCTAGCTGCTAAATATCCTTGACGGTAGTTACTCTTCTTTAACTTTGAAGCTTGACGATAGCTCCACTGACAGAGAGGGTCTACTTTACCCACATGGCGCAATTTCTCTTCATAAGTGGTATTGCCCGTAAGTTTAGCAATTACAGTAGCTATAACAAGCGCGCAACGTTCCGGTTGACTAGAAATTTGTTCTTCCGCAAACCTGATTACTACCCAGTTAGCTTCGACAAAACACTTGTTTCTATAATCATCCTCACCGATACAGTGAGTGGGTTTTCCCGTTGCAAATGAAATAGGTTCGTCAACTTCTATATCCAAATGTAACTTGGTAGTAGGTTCGATGATTAGAAAATCAGCCGTGTAGTGCAAATCATGACCAGGTGGTAGCATTTTCTGTTGAGGTAATACCCCCTCACCAAAGTAATGCTTTAAAACATTCTCAAAAAGCTTTTCACTGGCGCCTACAGGAGCATCGCCCGTACCCATAGATGGTATTATAGGGGCAAATTTCCTATCCTGTACTAATTGGGGAACAAAGACCTGGGGAAAATATGGGACTTGTTTATTTGATTTAGCCATAGTTAATCAAATCTTTATAAATTTGGTCAATGAATTAAATAATTCATTACAAAAATACTGTCTATATCAGTACTAACCCAGTGACGATATTATTGAAAACCAACTAATATTGGATATTTTTTACAACTAATATTGGATGCCAATCTCAGGAACGCGGAGGAAAATGTGCATTCATGTATGTTAAATTACGGAATATGTACACCAGCTTCCAAGCACTTGAAAGTTTGATTCAAGAAGAATATCCTCTTATAGCGTGCGAATCTCCGCTACAAGAAAGGGTGCGCTTACTTACTCATATCACTCAATTTTGTCAAAATACCGGGAAAAAGTGCTATCTCTGGAACCTAGCAGAAGAAACTATCAAAGAGCTAGTTATCAGTACCTCAGTACTGAACATCATACAATTCAAACCATACACCCCCAAAGTCAAGCAAAATAAAGAAGATTATTTTGATGTACTTAATTTTTGGAGAGAGTATCAAGAAAGTGGGATACTGATTATTGAGAATATTTACCCCTGGATTAAAGAAAATAGCCCCAAAGAAACTGATTTTTTCTTAATGTCCGAGTTGATTAAGTCTTCCCTGATTAATATTAAACTTTATAACCAAAATACTGGTAAAATTGCTTTACTACTTGGCGCCACTGCTGATATTAGTAGTGATATTGCGGCTCTTATTCCTGTCTGGAAGCAAGATTTACCCGATATAAGCGAAATTATCAGTTCACTCACAAGTGCTAACATACTACCCCCAGAGTATACAGACACCGATTATCTCGCAGTAGCAAATGCTGGAACAGGTCTATATATATCTGATATGTTTAGCTTGCTTCGGGAAGTTGGTAAAACCACTGACTTTAGGAATTTAGAGGAAGTAACACAATCACTCCTAAAACAGAAAATCCAACTCCTCAACCGTCTCTACGATATCGAGTTCTTACCCCCTCCAAAAATAGAGTTGGGAGGGTTAGAGCTAATGCAGCAGTCATTCAAAAAGTTCAAACGCTTGTTGAGTCCCCGCGCTAAACAATATAACCTGCGTGTACCCAAGGGTATTATGCTAGTAGGTCCACCAGGTACAGGTAAGTCTCACTCCGCAAAAGCTTGCTCCCAGAATATGGGAATTCCTTTAATTATGGTCGATTGGGGCAACTTCCGCAGTTTTGGGAATCAAGCTGAAATCAAGCTTGAACGTTTGCTCAAACTAGCAGATAGATTGTCTCAAATCATACTTTATTTTGATGATTTTGATAAGGGATTTGCTGGGGATGATGACCTAGCAAAACGATTAGCTGGCAAGTTATTAACCTGGATGCAAGAAAGAACAAGCGATGTGTTAGTTATAGCTTCGGTAAATAGGATGGAGTGGTTGCCACCTGAACTTACGCGCGCAGGACGATTTGATTATATATATAAGGTAGATATTCCTAACAATGGGGAAAGACACACAATCCTAAGATTGAATTGTGCCAGATTCGACAGACGCTTCCGCAATGGTGGCGACCCCTGGACAGAAGACGAATGGCGCCGCATTATTAAAGCAACCAACCGCTGCGTGGGTGCTGAACTACAAACAATAGTTGAGCGCGCTGCATCAACTATATTCTGCGAACAAATAACAGAAAATACCTACAATGAAGGTATACTGCCTCCACTCGAACTAACTATAGAAGCGCTACTCGAAGAACGGCGCCAAATTAACCCACTTGCTATCCGTGAAGCTGATAGAGTTGAAAGTATGAGGAACAAAGCAGACGCTCAAGGATTGCCAAGTTCACCAATCGACGAATCCCGGTTTGCTACTGGTAATATTGAAATCTTTGGATAGTACTTAATAAAAATGCGGATATTAAATTTTACCAAGTCTCAAAAGCGAGAAGAACTTTTCCTCAAGGTAATCAATAAGATAGGACCAATTGCTGGTATCACCGTGGCAATCTTACCTTTCGCTCTTTATCTCCACAGCAGGCAGCCGCAAAAATTACCTATTGGCGCCAGTTTTACCATCAATAATCAAACTATCCAGCTAGAGGTAGCGCGCGAACCGCAAGAACTATACAAAGGACTTAAATTCCGCACAGTACTACCACCAAACCACGGTATGCTGTTTGTTGTCAACAAACCAGAGGTAATTAGCCTGTGGATGAAAGATACATATGTACATCTTGATATGATATTTCTGAAAGACGGGGAAATTAAGAATATTGTTAGAAAGGCGCCTCCCTGTACTACTAAGGAATGTCCAGCATACAGTTCAAAGTATCCCGTGAATCAAATCATCGAACTACCTGCTGGAAGTGCTGACTCGTTAGGACTAGATGTAAGTAAATCTATAAAAATAAGTGCGAAGTCGCGTATAACTGCAGTAGTTTACAAACTGATGTAGATAAAACGCAACCGCTAGAGCGGCGATCAAATAATACATATTGACAAAAGAGTGAGTTTATGTACTAGAGCAAAACCTCATGTTTAGATTAAATCATTTAGCTCTTGCATCGATACAAAGGTGCCTCGATGTTCGATTATAGTGACATCCATAATTAGAGGTTTATGTGAACTACTTTTACTCGACTGACGCTCTAGTAAGTAGCATAAAATACAGTCTTTAATTCTTCAAGCAACCATTGGAATCCACTCGTTATATTGCAGATACAGCAAATATAATCGTTAATAGCTTAATTCTAACTTTAATACTTATAAATATTAATACATCTATAAACTTGATACTAGCAGGAACGTGACCGGAATTAAAATTAGTATAAATTTTGACTTTAAATCGTTGAAAGCGCAAGTAGGTAACATGTATAACTCAAGCGATATTTTTGTATTATTATTAAATAATTTGGTACATAAGTCTAAATTGATATAGTGCCATTTTAGTATATTTAGCATATGCATTATGTTTTTTTTAGTTATGATTGTAATAAACAATAACTTTACTAACACAAATCGTCTTTATTTAGCTAAGTATTAACTAAGTAAAGACGACTTAATAATTATAATGATTAAATTGCTTAATTCAATTAGCATATGGTAAATAATGAGCTACAAATTAGGTTCTTCTTATTCACTTTATATTAGCGCTAGCCAAAAACCAGGATACATGTTCGGTTTAAAAATTCCCTTTTTACCGGATTTTCTCATGGATCACACACTACTTGGGAAAGAACCGTCAGATCGCATCATAGAGTATTGTCGGCGATGGACACAATTTATATCTGGGTTGTGGCGAATCACCAATAATGTTACCTATGCTCTAAGATTTGACCTGAATGTAACTGAAAAAAGCATTGATGTTTATATACTAGGGAAATTAGAAATTTCTGAGCAGGCTCAAGGAGAAAATCAGGCTCTAATCTTCCTGGCAGATTTAGAGAGAATGTTGGAATATTTTGGATTTGAGCCAAAGTTACTGACTACTCAACAGTTATATTTAATCCTTCAAAATTATAATTACAGTCATTGGTTAGAAGTCTGCCAGGAAGAAGTTGTTACTCCAATTAGAAAAGATACGCTAGTAAGTCAACCCGCAACTCAGCCCAGTAACTTTTCTAGTCGCTCTACTTCAGAGACTGAATTCTATATCCCCAAAGAATTTATTTACCAAACAGAACAACAAAACTGTATCTACGGAATTCGTCCTTGGTGGGGTGTGGGAGGAACTTTCTTAATTCCTTTTAACACACTTGCTGCCCAAAATGCCCCTGTAAATATCTGTATCTTACTGTCTCCTACGCAATTATACCCTACCGAGCAAGCCTTAATCGCAGAAATTGCGAGAGAGGCAGAAAGTATTGCTAGTATGCAAACCAGAGGACTGAATTTTGGTAATCCTCAAGTACGCCCTTCCCAAAGCAAAACTGATCCCCAACTTCGTTGGGAATCAAGACTCTATGCTGCTAATTTGCGACGACTAAGCCATCCTTTTCTTGCCACAATTTTCTGTTTTTCTAATGATGCAGCTGCTGTTCAACAAGTTGCCCATGCTTTTGCTTCAACCCTGCGGGAAGAAAAACCCTACGATCCCCCTTTAGGAGAAACTGAAATCATCCCCGCAGGAGCCAAAGTTTTTTCCTATCCTCATAGTTCTTACCTGCAAGCAGCCTGTCAGTATCTAGATTTTACTCCCCTAATTAGTGAAAATCATTCCCGAATAGCCTCCCACCCTCACTTGCGACGGTTACGTTATTTATTGGATGGACGAGGTGCTGCTTGTGCGTTTCGTTTTCCTATTTCGGTACAAGGGGGTGTTCCTGGTATTCCTGTTAAACAGCGTCCGCCCGATTTTCATCCCGGACTTCGTAAGGAAACTCCCTCAGATGCTATTGACTTAGGGAGATTTCATGTGGGAGGTAGAGCTTATGTCTCGAAAAATGCCTTTACTAAACACGCTCTGATTACTGGCTTTACCGGAAGCGGTAAAAGTAACACTTGTTTATATCTGCTAGATCAGTTTTATCGCAAGTTTCAAATTCCCTTTTTAGTCATTGAATCGGCAAAAAAGGAATATCGGGGATTGCGTAATGTGGATATTTTTCAGAGTCAACTGCGGATTTATACGTTAGGTAATGAAACTGTTTCTCCTCTGCGTTTTAATCCCTTTGAACTGATTCCAGGGGTGAGAGTAGAATCTCATCTCGCTCATTTACAAACCTGTTTTGAGGGTGCATTACCTCCTGTTGGTCCTTTACCTTCAGTAATTGCAGAAAGTTTAGAAACTGTCTATCGTCAACAGGGTTGGCGGCTCACTGACTATAGTATTAGTCAAGAAATACGCCAGTTTCCTACAATGAGAGATTTTTATGAAACTGTTGAAAAAGTTTTAGAACAGCGCGGTTATCAAGGAGAAGTCAAAAGTAATTTAGAAGCTGCAATCAAGGGCAGAATTAAACCCTTGTTGATGGGAAGTAAAGGGTTAATGTTTAGTCAACGTCTCTCCCATCCTAGTGCAGAGGAGTTATTTACCCATCCTGTCATTTTAGAGCTTAACGACCTCAATGAACAGGATAAATCCTTGGTGATGATGTTCTTTTTAACACTACTGCGAGAATATCGGGAACTGAACACCAGTAAGGATTTAATTCATATCACTCTGGTAGAAGAAGCACATAATGTTCTGGCGAATGTTGCTTCTATCGGAACTCAAGAGGGAGGAGCCTCTGATGTGAAAGCTAAGGCTGTGCAGGCTTTTTGTAATATGTTAGCCGAGGTCAGAGCTTATGGGGAAGGGTTAATTATTGCCGACCAAAGTCCCGAAAAATTAGCACGGGATGCGATGCGAAATACGAACGTGCAAATTTCTCATCAATTACGAGATGCCCATGACCGAGAGGCGATCGCAAATGCGATGATTATGAGTGAGGAACAACGGGATTATCTTGGGAAATGCGAAACTGGACGAGCTGCTATATTTTACACTGGGCTTCAAAAAGCCACTTTTATTGATGTTCCTGTATATAAAGACAAAGAACTATCAACTGTTATTGAAAATAAATGGTGTGGATTTGATGATAATTCTGCTCCTCGGTTATCTGACCAAGAAGTCCGAGAATATATGAGTCAATTCATGTCAGAAAAATCTTTAGATTGTTCTCTATGTAAAGGAGCATCCAACTGTCAATTCAGAAAACAAATTCTTTTAGTTGCCGAACAAACTAAATCGCAATTTCAGGCAAATTATTACTATTTCTTAGCTGCTACTCAGAACTTTGATATAATTGCAACACAAACACAAATAAATCAGCTTGTTAAACTAGCAATTACAGCTACAGGTGTTAATTCTGAAGAAAAAATTGATTTAGCTTGGTGCTATTGGTGCGAGATGTGGTCAAGATTTGATGAACCTTTAACGCAAAAAGACCCGCGTATTATCGGAAAAATGCGTGAAATTTTGCTTAACTAAAAAAACAGCTAACACTACTTTTAAAAAGTTTGAAATAGCCATGAGTGATAATGAATTTTTGCAAATAAATAAGCAAGAATATAAGGAAACTGAGCAAATAAAACCTCAAGAAAATATAACTGGGAAAAAAGCTCTAGATTATGCTTTTTCTAAAGAACAACCATCTTTAGAGAAAACTGAGAATCTAGGAAGTACAGATAACCTCAAAAATATTGAGAATCAACATGAACAAAGCTATACAGGGAAACAAGCTTTAGATTATGCTTTTTCTAAAGAACAACCATCTTTAGAGAAAACTGAGAATCTAGAAAGTACAGACAACCTCAAAAATATTGAGAATCAACATGAACAAATCTCTAGAGGAAAACAAGCTTTAGATTATGCTTTTTCTGACAACCCAGAAAATAAAAAAAATACACAAGATAACTCAGATACCTCCGGAAATAATCTGCGAGATAATCATATAAGTGAAGTGCGTATAAGTCGCTGGGTAAGTGTAGAGAAAATAGACGCTAGTCGAACTCCTCTACAAGTTCAAGAACAACTAGCTACTCTTCTGGAAAGATGGACTCCTCAGCAAGAAGATACTGCACAAAAAAGCCAAGAATTAAAGCCACAAAATCAACCAGAAAAAATTGATTCGGAAGTTCAAAATCAACCTTTAGAAGTAAAAAATCAAGAACAACTCAGGGCTGAAGCTAAAGACACTTTACCTCAAGAATATCACCATCTTTTAGACGGAGCAAAAATTATTTCTGTCAAATTCGCAGAACAAGTTAATCAAGAACTTAAAGAAAGTTATTTAAAAAATGTAGATAACAAACCCGAAAAATGGCAAAATCCTTATGAACCAGGAACGAAAGTTGTTGAATATATTTCAGGAAAAGAAATAAAAGGCTCTCAGGTACATGGAAATTTAAAAGAAATAAATCAAGATAAAACTAATCAATCCGAAACAGTCGTTTATAAGAGTATGGATTATGTATCAGATGTTCGGATTAAGGAAGATTCTCATCTTCGATTAGGAAGAATCAACTCTTATAAAGTGCCAACAGAAGGAAATAAAGTAAATGATAAAGAAATTCAAGCATCAAAATATGGTGAAATGCAACCTTTTCAAGCCAATGAGCAATATAAACCGAATACTGGATATCAGATAGAGATATTAGATAAAGATTTATCTCTCGGTAAGAAACTTGTGCGAGAAAATACTATGCCTCTTGCACGAGATTACTATCAATAAGATTTGAGAGTATCTTCTTACTTAAGAGGAAAAATGAGTTTTCATATTTCTGTTTAATTTAATCATTTTTTAAACTGCTTTTCTAGTCAGATTTACACCAGAATTATATGAAAAATAAAATCACAGACAGAGAACCATATATTCCCAAAGATTTGTTTGCTCTGCTTGTTTTTTTTGCTTTGTTTGCTTTGCTTGCTTTATTGATTGTTGCTCCACTATTCTTTATGTTCTTTGCTGTTGTTGTGGCTTCTATGGTTATAGGTGGTTATCAGTTATCTAAAAACTATAAACACAAACAATTATCTGATGGTTATAGACAGAGTGTAAGAGAGGCATTAAGAACAGAACATCCTGATGGAATTGTTTATATTCTAGAAAAGACTCTCGAACAGTTAGCCAGATTTGATATTAATCATCCGCCGGAACGTACATCAATTACTGGAGGTATTGCTCATGATGATGGTCGCAGTAGTAGTAGTAGTGATGTCAAAGGATTTCCGAATCAAACTAACTTGAGAGAAGCTATCAGAGTGGCTCAGTATCTTAGTAGAGAGTGGGCACAATTAAATCCTGTAGAACAAAGTCGAAGTATGGCAGATATTCGGGCGAAAATTCAACCAGAAGATATATCGCTTGACGTGGAAAAATTTAACTTATCGAAAGAACAGTTAGAAATTAATGTTTATTGGTTTAGTTATAATGTAGATGATATTATTGATTTAGGTATTAGCTACTTTAAATCAAAAAACTACCAGCAGGCTATAGCTGAATACACTAAAGCTATCCAGATCGATCCTAATAATACCGATACATATAATAATCGAGGATTTGCATACTACAAATTAAAAGACTATCAGAATGCTATTACTGATTATAATGCAGCCATCAAACTTAATCCTAATTATGCTTATGCCTATAATAATTCAGGACTTGTATACTACGAATATGGCAACATTGACGAAGCCATAGAACTACTTCAAAAGGCGATTTCTATAAAAGCTTGCACTAACGATAATATTGAATCTCAACTGCATTCTAAACTTGCCTTGGCAGTTGTATTATATACTAAAGGCGAACAACAAGAAGCCATAAAAATAACTGAATCTGTATTAAATTCAGACAAAAGATTTGGAAATGTTCAATTTCTTAACGAAGAACAAGGTTGGAACGACAAATTAATCGCTGATACTCAAAAACTTTTAGAGAATTATACTTTAAACAGGTAAAATTTGAACTTATGTCATGCTCTGAGGTTAGGTTGAGGGAGGCATAATAGTCTCCCTCAACCTAATCTCAGATGCCATGCTGAGGAACGTAAACGGAGTTTTCCCGCAGGGTAGCATCTTAAAGATTGTGACGCTTGTTAAACGTCTATATAATTTTCTTGACTTCAGATGTGTTTGAGTGTTTAGCTTCGATGTTCGATAACAAACAATTGCCCTTTAACTACCAGAAGATAAATTGCCAAAGGTAATATCTCCCGCAGTACCTATATTAATCCCAATATTTCTGTCCCCTACATTCCCTACACCATTATTAACTTGGTTAGTAATACCACGAATCTTCTCTTCTGCTTCCTGTTTATCCCATCCTGCTGTTGCTAAACCTTTACCACCGTATAATAGAGCAACCGGGAAATCCTCAGTCGCAAAGTCAAAAAATGGGGTTTGTTCTGCTTTACATAAATTGCGCGCGGTTTCAGGAACAGCTTTGCTTAGATAGTTCATTAGATGGGAAACCCGCACAACTTTATCCCCTGGTTGGTTTGCTGCTCCTTGCAATGCTTCAAGGAGATGGTAAGTATAAACGCTCATTTTGCCATCAGGACGTACCCAGGATGATTGGTTTCCTGTGGAGGAGGTAAAAACTACCCTTCCTGTACCTTGTTTTAGTTCGTCTATAATATTTTTGGGTAAGGCTGCTTGAGTAAAACTTTTAGGTAGTGGGGGACGGTTTGCTCCTTCCTTCGATGATGCCATTCCCTGAGCATGACAGCTATCGATAATTACTAATAATTGTTTTGCGGGAATTTGTTGTAATGCAGCGTTGAATTTGGTTGCGGGTAAGGCAGTATTGGGAATATCTACCCTGTCGGTTTCGTAGGGAATGAGGTAGTAATCTCCAGACTTATCCAAGCAACCATGACCGGAATAATAAATAAATATAGTTGCTTCTGGGTCTTTTTCGGCTTGTTGTTTGAGCCAGCTTAAACCATCTAATATGTTTTCGCTGGTTGCGGTTGCATTAGAAAGTAAACATAGGTGTTGGTCATTATCAATATAGCCGCATAATTTTTCGTCAGTGAGAAGTGTTTTTATGGCTTGAATGTCTTTTACTGTGACGGGTAAGGATAATTTCGGTTCTTCGCATTCTCCTACACCGATAAGTAGGGTATAGTTATGAGAGAGGATGTTGGACATAGCGAATTTAGGTCTAGGATGATAATATTTTAAGCGTTGTTGAATTCTTTCAAGCGCTCTAATTAGATTAGGCGTATATTGCTTTTTCATCAGTTTAATTAATTCTAGAATCGCGACATCAGAACCAATATCTCCAATAGCTAAAGCTGAATCAGAACGAACATCTTCTGATTTGTCTTGTAAACCTGTTATTAAACCTGGGATTGCATTATCACCACCTATTCTTCCTAAAGCACATACAGCATTTAAACGAACTAAAAAATCTTGATGCTGAAGCATTTTAATTAATATAGGTATATCTTGCTCTGAAACTAAATTTCTTAAAGTTGAAGCAACTGAACCAATAACCGAGCTATTAATTTCATTTTCTAAAACTTCAAGCAGTACAGTTATAGCTTTTCTAGAACTGATATTTTTTAAGCTAAAATAAGCCTGTTGGCGTATTTTATGCACATCATGTTTTAAATCATCAATTATCTTAGATATTAAAAATTTATAATTAATATTATCCTCATTACTTGTGTAAGAATACTCTCTTTCATTTTCGTCTTTTAGCAAATATTTACCATCACTATATGTGATTGCTTGATTGTCTTTTATTTTATTTGTATCTAAATAATTCCTATTATAATTGTTATACATTGTATAATCAAAATTATATGTCGATGGTTCAAACATTTCTAATATTTTATCGAAAGAATCTATGTCTTCCAACGAAATTAAGCCATACTCGGAAATGAATATTGCTTCTTCATCATATTCATTTTGAAAAAAATCAAGTAATTCAGTTATTGATTTTTTGGAACCAATATTAACTAGAGCTAATATTGTATTTTCAAAAACGTTATAATCTTCATTATAACATTCATTGTAAAACTCAGATTGTAAAATCTCTACTAATGATGGCACTGCCTCATCTGACTGAGTAATCTCTAATAGGCGAATTTGTAATAAATGCGGTAAATTTAACTTAGAAATTAAGCCAACAGTTTTTTCCTGCAACTCTAATTTAACTTTTCCTGCTAACCTTGCTCCCAATTGCCAATCAACCTGTAATGCTAGTCTGACAACACGCGGAGCTAAACTTTCATCAAATTCCATCATCAGCGCTGTGGGTTCTGTCCATTTAAAATAATTCAAATAATCCCATTGCAACTCATCATCACTCAGCTTTCCAACTTCCTGTAAAAACCCTTCTGCGGCGTAATATTCTTGAATTAATTGATGGCGAAATTCAATTTTATTTTCGGCACCAATTTGGATTAAATGATGTTTTAGCAAATCGTCTAACCATTTAATTGCACAATCTGCGGCACAATTTACTTTCCCTTCCAGATATTCGGTAAATATTTCTTCTACTTGCTGTCGGGATATGGCAACTAAAAATTCTGTTGGTGGGATAGATGGGGAGACGCGATGTATCGTGTCTCTACATTGGGGGTTTTTAGTGTTTCCACCCATCATTGTCCAGGCTAAATGTTGCAATAACCGTTTCCACCAACGTCGTGATTCGTCGCTGACGGGAATATGTTGCTTGAGTTGACGGTCGTAAATTTCTGTAAATCGACGAAATACTAAACCCAAATTTGGCGGTATTTGATTTTCGTTGCTGGCAAATACCGAACACAACATCATCAACAGCAGCGGTGTTTCCCCAAATTCCCTTAACCTTCCCCCCAACTGTTGCAGCATCTGTTCCCCTGTTTCGGGAAGATACCCGCGCACAAATTCCCCCATCTGGGTTTCTGTCAGGGGTTGCATTTCTAATTTTTTCGTAATTTCCAAATCTCCACCCACCCCTAAATCGCGCGTCGTGAAAACCATCGGGGTGGTTTGCTGGTAATCGTGACGGAACTTTTGTAAATTGCGCTGTGCTTCCTGTAATGGTAGTTCATTCACACCATCGATGAGCAGGAGAAATTGCCCTTGTCGCAGTAATGTTTTGATGGTTTCGGCGCCTAAGTTTAAACTGGGTTGATGACGATGGAGAAAGGCAATGATTAAATCAAGGATGGAGGTTTCGTAATAGCGAAGTTCCACTAATACAGGTATTTTGCCATTCCCGGTGTTTCTAAACCCTTCTGCTTCCTCTAAGAGTAATCGCACCAAAGCTGTCGATTTTCCTGAACCCGGACGACCAACTAAAAGTACGTGTTCCACTGCATATTTCCGCAACCCTTCAAGAACATTTAATATTTCCTTTTGCTCTCTCGCTTTCCCTGCTTCTAGTGATAGTCCCCTTTCTGGTTTAATTGACTCTGGTTGAACCGTAAGTACTTGTAAATCGAACAACAGTGACTTTGCCATCTGCTTGTCATGCTTTTTACCTACAACATCCGTGATGGTGTAGCTATCCCGCCAGTGAGCATATTTCTGGCAAATTGATTCTAGATAAGGTTTCCAGTCAATCACTGCTGTTCCTTTACCATGAGAAGAAGGGCTTAAAAATTACTATAGCGTAACGTTTTATATCTAGCCGTATGGTTGTTCAATATGAGAAATTTTCGGTTGAACAGGTTATTACAGAACGTTGAACATCTTATTCTGGCGCCAGTTGATTGCTTTCTGGCTTAAAACAATAATCGACAATATAGTTTTTATGTATTATTTGACTTGGGAGAGCCAAGACAAAAAAATTATTAAGCGCTGTAGAATTTGTGTACTTAAAAGGTAGCCTAACAGAAAGGAGACTCTGACTCAATTTTAGAGATGCAGCTATCACAATCGGAAGCCGACTACTTTTTTAGTTTGTTTAAACCCTTACTAGTTTACACAAATCAAAAATTTCAGATAAGCTCTGGCATCAAAAAGCCAGAGGATATACAGAAGTGCCCTTTTGAAGATACTGTAAAAATTCGAGGCACACTCTACCAGAATATTGAGCTTTTCGATAATTTTATTCAAGATAATTTACAAACGCTGTCAACTGAAGATATTTCTGTTATTCAAAGTTGGAAAGGCTTTATTGAAGGCAAATTTTTTATTTTTCAGCATTTGAAGAAGTATACAACTTTCTTGACTGCTGACGAGCCTCATAAAGTTTATGGAGTACTGTCTCTGTACAGTCCGTTTGAGGAGATAGTTGGGGACTATCTGCCCAAGTTCGTTGAGACTGTCTTACTACCTTTCAAGGATAAGATTGTCTCGGATGGAATTTTTAGACCCTCTAACATGCTTTTTGGTAGTGGTTTTCGGAGTGGACTTAAAGAAACTTATGAAGAAGCGAAAGCAAGATTTGGTATTATTACTTCTCTTACAGCTGCTGTATCAGAGATTGAAACGGTAGATGTAGCTAAGTTAAAGACTTATTTGAAAAGCCAGAAAAGTCTAGAAGAACATTGGCATGAAATTCAAATACTTAGAGATAAAAGCTTAGAATTAAAACAAATTTATTATCAAGAGGTTGCTAAGATTTATGCCAAGAAGTTTAGCAAGCAATGGCGAGACATAGGTTTAAATGATGTCTGGTTTGCTTTATTTGAATTCACTCCAATTGCTAGTGGTAGAACAAAAGCTGATGTTGAACGAACGGTTAAGCAGATTTTTCCAAACACGAAACAGCAATTTGTATATTATTTCCATCTTAAAGGCAAATAGTAGGTAGAGAAGTATTTATAAAGAATCTCACACTGCATAAAGGCGCCTCTTCACCTACACGAGAGGGGTATAATTCATTTAGTTGCAATACGCTGTATATGAGGTGCAAGCGATTATGGCTAAAAAATCTAAGGGTTTTGGAGATTTAGTTAGAACAAATTTATGAATCGCTCAAACAGGGTTATAGTGTGACATTGAGAAACTTTAGTACTTTTTACGTTAGAACAGAACCAAAGACTTGGGTATTTAAGTTTAACCCTTCTCAACGTTTGCGTAAATTGTTTAACTGGTCGTCTACTTATAAGAGATAATAGAGCAAGCAGTACGTAAACTGTGGTTTAATTCAAAAAAAGGCTTATTTTACAAAAAATATGGCTACAATTCCAGAAGAAATAAGTAATCTAATTTGGTTAAACTGTCAAGAACTAATTAGTATTATTAATGCAGCTAAATCTGCTGAGTACGTGCTATTTACTAGACACGGAGAAACAGAGAACACTGTCAATGATTTAGATACATTACAAAACATTGCGGAAGAAGCTACGAACAATTACCAACGGTTAACCAACATAACATTAAGAATTGCTACAATACAACCACAAGCCGACGCAGCGACAATATCCATACTTACGCAAACAATTAGTGATGTTGAAGCGAGAATGGCTGCTAGACTGAGAAGTATCGAAGAAATCGCTATTGAATGGAGACTCACAGATGAATGACCAACCATATGTACCACCACCAGAGGTTCGAGAAAGATTAAGTGCAAATCTCAAAAAAACAGAGGAAGAGATGAAGGAAATAGGGAAATCACTTGATAGCCTATTAGCACATCTAGACGCACAGATTGCAACTCAACCTAAACGAACGAAGCAAACACTTCCGCAAAATTAAATTGTTTTATTGAAATCAATAAGAAATTACCTTGCGGTCACGCCAAAATTTTCCTGTCTCACTACGCGGCGCCTCGGTTACTAGCCAAATAGCTGTATCTGCTCCGATTTCAGGTGTTCTGGGTGCAGATGCTTGTCTTTTCCTGCCAAGTTATCGTCCTCAAATAATATAAATAGAATTATTAATGTTTCTTTATAAAAACTGAAGTTCTGCTAATAATATCTTGTAGGGGACGCTTCTTATTGAATAAAGATGGTATCAAATAATAAGACAACAGATACAGTCCTAATCTGTATAATTGGTATTCTAATGTATCGAATAATTTGTATTGTGGGTCAAAAAAAACGAAAGTCAACAAAAATCTCCAACTTGCTTGCAAAAAGGAAACTTTTTTCCCTTTCATATCACTAATAACTATATTGAAAATAAATTTTCCGGGAGTTGCTTGTATTGATGAACTTTCAAATAATGTAAAGTATAGCCAGGATACAAAAAATATAATAATATAGAATAGCGAAGGTATATCCGAATAATAAATATTGCTTGTTATCCACTTACGTAAGTTATCATAAAATAAGTAGATAGAAGACCCCCCTTCATTGATAATACTTGCTGCCAAGAATACACACAATATGCCATCAAGCAAAAATGCTAAAACACGCCTCAAGTAAATTTGATAATCAAAAGAGATTATTGCTCCATTATTTACATTAATTCTTGTATTTGATAATCGAGCAGAATATTTCTTATTTTGAACAGAGTTTTGCTTTGGAGTTTCCCTTAATAATTGCAACCACTCCTGCATTGTTTGCGGACGGTTTTCTGGCTCCAACTCCATACCTTTAAGTATTGCTTTATTAACGCAATTACTCAAGCTACTATTAATACTTTTCGGTTCCTCTAATACTGCCCCACTAGCTCTATTCACTGCTGGATGTGGTAGTTTTTTTGTTACTAAAAAATACAACGTTGCAGCTAAAGCGTACACATCCGTATATGCACCCCGTCTTGCTAAAGTTTGATATTGTTCAATTGGCGCGAAACAATGCGAAAGATAGGGAGTATGTAATTTGGTTTGACTAGGGATAAATTCCCGTGCAATACCAAAGTCAATTAATATAGCCTTTTGCTTTTTCGCGTCGATAATAATATTGGCTGGTTTGACATCTCGATGCAACAAAGCATTGTTGTGAACTACCGTTAGTGCTTCTCCAATTTGCTGTATATATCCTACAGCTTCTGTTTCCCGTAATACACCAGTATTAGCAACGCGGTCGGCAAGGTGTTCTCCCTCGATATATTCCATTGCCATACACCAAAGTATTCCTTCTTGGAAGACTTCGCTGACTTTGACAATATGAGGATGATTGCATTTCGCTAATTTTACGGCTTCGTTGAGAAAATCTTGCTGGAGTTTGGCAAAATCGGGACGTTTTTGTACGGTTTCGTTTAAGCTTTTGATGACGACTCGTTGCTTATTTGCATCTAGAGCTAAATAAGTAATTCCAAAACCTCCTTGGGCAATTTCTTTTTCAATCGTGTATTTTCCGTTTTGTAATTGGCGCCCTTTTTGCCAAATTGTTACTTCTTCAACAAGTAATTCTAACCATTCTTGCATTGTTTTGGGACGATTTTCTGGTTCTAACTCCATCCCTTTGAGAATTGCTGAGTTTAATTGATTACTAATTGTTGGGACATGCTCAATTGGGGGAACTAATGGCATATTATAAGCTTTGCGATTGAATGACTCAGTTGGTCTTTTTCCCGTAACTGCATAGTAAAGCGAAGCTGCAAGGCAATAAACATCAACATAGGGTTTTCTGTCTCCCCGCATCTGTTCGTGAGGTGCAAATCCGGGATTACCGAAGAATTTGGAACTAACGGTTGTTGGCATTGTCTCCCCAGCAATACCAAAGTCAATTAATACTGCTTTACCATCCTGCTGAATCATAATATTGCCGGGATGGGCATCTCTATGTACTAATCCTGCTTGGTGGACTATTTTCAAGGCGCTACCAATTTGTGTAATGTATAAGAGTGCTTCTTTTGGTGGTAATGCCCCTCTTTGTTGCACGCCTGTGAATAAACTATCTCCCCTGACAAAATCCATTACTAAACAATAAGTGCCACCTTCGTGAAATAAATCCCTGATACGGACAATATTGGGATGCTGATTCTGGGAAAGCTGTTCGAGTCGTTGTCCTTCGTCGATAAATCGCTTGATGTAATTTGGGTATTCTGGGTCGTGTTTTAAGCTTTCGTTTGGGGTTTTAATCACCACAAAGTTATTAAGCACTAAGTGTTTGGCTTTGTAGGTAATGCCAAACCCACCTTGCCCAAGTACCTGCTCAATAATGTATTTACCACCTTGTAATTGGTGCCCAGATGCCCAAACCATTGTATGCATACCAAGCGACATTGATTATGATTATCGCAAAAATATCCAAGTCTCGCAAATATACTTAATACTCTCTTAGTCCGAACTTATCTCTACACATGTATTAAATATATCTAACAAGTCTTTTAAGTATTTTGTCGTTCGCTTGGTCAATAATATTATTTATAGACGTAGTTCTACGGAAAGCGATGACCTCTTTCAAACAGTAATAAACACCTAATTAATCCCTAGAAGCTTGTATTCTAGGGATTATATTTGTCTAAATGATAGTTATAAGATATAGTTTCTACACTGTCAAACAATATTTATTCTAAATATCTTTCCACAATATGTTTGAAAGGAATAGCCTAAAAATTAAACAAATAATTTGATGTATCAAAAAAACATCCGCTAATAGAATAAACACATATAAGCAAGAGAACTTAGATTTGAATCGTTAGAAAGCTTAAGACCTCAAACTTTAGCAATCACAAATGAGCATGAGAAATTATCACGACTACGGGCAAGAATTTAACGACAATCGTAATCAGTACTATAAAGAAGAATATGTGTATCCTGCACCCAGTCGGCGCCGTCGCACTTTCGAGGAAAATGGCGCCATTGCCGGATTGATGGTAGTTGGTACTGGATTAATGGTGGTGGACATTTCAATCCACAACATGGTAATGGCATCGCTTGCTTTTTTTACTGCTGGTGTAGCATTAATGCCCAAACAGGCAAATTCGCTACTTGCTAATTTCGAGAGATGGCAGCGTAAGTATGGCATTAATGTTTATACTGTGCTTTTCTGCTTGGTTGGTGCAATTTTCTTACTTGATATGGCAACGGCGCCAGCAAACGCGCAATTCTTGAATAAAGCTGAAGCATTCTTTAAAAAAGCTGAATATTTTGGAGATGTAGCTACATCACCAGTAATTGGATTTATTTTTGCGGTACTGCGAGGTCTGTTTTTACTTTATCTCGGTATTAGTTTAGTGCAAGTTGTTCAAAAAGCAAGAAACGATGAAGATTGGCAAACAATCGCTCGTACACCTGTTATTGTTGCCATCACAGTTGTAGTTGGTGATGTTCTTGCTGGACTGGTAACAGGTTAAGAAGACAAGTATTGGGGTGATGTAAATAATCGCTCCTACTCAAACAACTATGCCTAGAGAATTTCGTACAGTTAACCGAGTCCTGGGCGACCAACCCAGGATTGGTCCTTTTCCCGCAGACCAAATTGTCCCTTGGACTGGAATCTTATTATTCGGGATATTAGTCGTAAACGGGGTATTTCAAGCTAGTTGGTTTGCAACGGGAGTATTTGTCGCTTGGGGATGGGCAACTTGGTGGGTAGTTTCCTCTAATAAAGCTTTTTTCGGTAAGTTTGTAAGCACTCCCCGAATTGTCCGAGGTTATAAACCTTTCATATCACTGGTAAATCCTCCCCGACCTGAACCAAAAAGAAAATCTACCAGAGCGCACAAACGTAAGTAATCTTCCTCTTTTAAGAAATATTAACGTAGATATTTACCACCATGACTTCGACTAAAAGGAAGCCAACTAAAATTACAGAAAAAATTGGCAAGCAATCACTCGAAACCGAGCAATTTGGGGTAGTAAAAGGTTTGACCCCATTTGAAGATATTACCCATCTAGCCGGAATTGCTAGTATTTCGCTCGCTGGTCGTAAAAATATTGGTGCGTTAATTCTCAAGAAAAATGAAGATATTCAAATTCGCTTCTGTTTCGATATCCAAGGAATTCACCCATCTTTGCCCGAAGAACAAATATTACCAATATTCGAGAATATCGAAGGAGGGCTTAAGGAACTACCCGCAGGTGAATCTTTAACAATTCATATGGGTTCGTTTACAGATGATACGTTTCGCCAACAAGAACTTAGAGAAATTGAAAAGAAATGTGACCTCGAACAATTACAATTACTGGTTAGGTCAGAACGACTACGCGCGCGTGAACTCACACAAGCAGGAACTCGTAAAAATAAGTTTCTCCGGTTTTGGTGCAGTTATACAGTACTAAGTAGTGAGGATTCTAAAACTAACGACCCTATCGAAAAAGCAATTAAACAATTACAAACAACTTGGCAAAGTTTTACTGGAGAAATTCACGAAGTTAGACATCAACGCATTGAAACTATTCTCCGTAATAGCTTTACTAGTGGGTTTCAAATGTGGGAACAGGTTATTAGCACCACAATGGGATTATCCACAAAAACACTTACCAGTAATGATATATGGGAGGTAATTTGGAATCAGTTTAACCGCTCAGAGCCTATACCTATCCCTAACCCAATTATCTTAGATGATGAGGGACTAAGGGAAGAACAAACTAGCGATTTTCATATTCGCCACCTGATTCTTGAAAACGAACAATCAGTTCCTTTCCCTGACCGTAGTTGGGTCAAACTTCAAGACAAGTATATTGGTGTTCTCCAATTTTCAGAAAAACCACAAGGTTGGGTGGATGAATATGACCAACTGAGATATTTGTGGGAGGTATTATCGCGCGAGAAAGTATCTGACACTGAAATTATCTGCCAACTTACTAAAGCTAACCAAGGACTTGCTAAAACAGCAGTTCAACGCATTACCAAGCAGTCTATTACCTCCAGCGCTATGTCTGCTGATAAGGGTAGCATCGATGTCAAAGCTAATATGAACATCGAAGAAGCCGTGAAAGCTCAAGAAACAATGCTTCGAGGCGCCATACCTATTCACAGTGCTGTTGTCTTCTGTGTTCATCGCGACACCCGTAATAAACTAGACGAAGCTTGTAAATATCTTTCTAGCTGCTTCCTACGACCCGCAGTTGTTGACCGAGAAATTGAATATGCCTGGAAGACATGGTTTCAAACTACACCTATTATTTGGGAAAATCTACTAGGTAAACCAATCAACCGCAGGCTACTATATTTCTCATCCGAAGTACCTGGATTAATGCCTTTAGTACGTACTGCTACAGGTGATAAATCTGGCTTCGAGCTTATTGCCGAAGAAGGCGGCACACCTGTACACCTCGACTTGTACAAACAGCATAAAAATCTCGCTGTCTTTGGTACCACGCGCGCTGGTAAATCCGTTTTGGTTGCTGGATTACTTACACCAGCATTAGCTCAAGGAATACCAGTAATAGCACTCGATTATCCGAAACCAGATGGTTCTTCTACCTTCACAGATTATACTCAATTTATGGGAGTAGAAGGCGCCTATTTTGATATTACAAAGGAGGCAAACAACCTATTCGAGCTTCCCGACTTGAGGGGGTATGAACCTGATATTATTAAAGAGCGAATGACTGACTTTAAGGAATTCCTCAAAACTACGCTCATGACAATGGTTTTAGGAACAAACCCGATTGGTGTTAGCCCCATCATGGTATCAAATATCGAGAGTGTAATAACCCTTGGCATTGAGACTTTCTTTAATGACGACGATATCAAATTAAGATATAAACTTGCTCTTGAAGCAGGAGTAGGAACACAGGAATGGAGCGATATACCCACCCTACAAGATTTTTATAACTTTTGTTCGCCAGGTTTTATTAAACTCGATTCGATTGCAAATAACTCAACTGAAATATTAGGCGCCCTCGACCAAGTTAGGTTACGATTAAAGTTCTGGTTAAACAATCGAGTCGGTCAATCAATTGCTCGACCATCTAGCTTTAGAACTGATGCTCTACTATTAGTATTCGCACTACGCTCATTATCATCAGAAGCTGATGCAGCAGTACTCGCACTGTCAGCATATGCAGCAGCATTAAGACGAGCATTATCTAGCCCAAAAAGTATATTTTTCTTAGATGAGGCGCCGATTTTGTTCAGCTTTGAGTCGATTGCCGAGCTAATAGGCAGACTGTGCGCTAACGGTGCCAAAGCCGGGATTAGAGTTATTTTATCAGCACAGGAGCCTGAAAGTATCTTTCAATCAAAATCCGCTCCCAAGATATTCGCAAACCTTACAACTCGGCTCATAGGACGGATTCAAACTAGTGCAGTTGACCCATTTATAGCTAGATTTAAGTACCCAAGTGAAATTATTTCTCGTAACTCAACCGAAGCCTTCTTCCCGAAGAAAGAAAACATTTACTCGCAGTGGCTACTCGACGATAATGGCAAACTTACCTTCTGTCGGTATTACCCTGCTTATTGCTTACTTGCAGCAGTAGCAAACAATCCAGATGAGCAAGAATTACGCACATTATATATCAATAAGTATAAACACAATCCAATGTTGGGAATGGTCAAATTTTCCGAAGCATATGTACGTATGGTTCGAGGAGAAGAACCAAACCAAGAAACAAAAGAATTGTTAGCAGCTAAAAATAAACCTGCGCTAACAGTTTTAGCAACTATAGAAGAAAGTTCTAAAAAAGTGGCTTAAATTTAGTAACTGCCACATGACACTACGCGAGTTAATTATGAAACAATTATCTCAATCCAAACTTAAATCCAAAAAGGGATTAGTTATAGGGGCAACAATAGGAGTAGTAACTCTACTCGGAACAACTCCCTCATATGCTTTCTCGCTCGATGTAAACGGTTTTTTCAATCAAATAGTAGGTGAACTCAACGGCTATTTTGAACAAACCAAAGGCGAACTTACTGCCAAGATCAATGAAAGTTGGGGAGGACTAAAAGGGGAAGCCAAAACGGCTACAGTAACTGGAGCAATGGATATGCCCGACCCAGTTGCTAGCAGCGAAAAACTCAAAGAACGGCTCAAAGACAAAGGTTCTTGGAACGAAAGCAACACGGTTGAAGGCGCCGTTGTCGCGGCAAATAAACTTGAACGCGATACTACCCGTGCCACAATCGAATCAGTCCTAGGAGAAGAAGGTCAACAGCGCACTAAAAAAGAGATTGAAGCTACCCAAAAAACTGTAGCCGATACTCAAAATCTAGCTTCGGACGCACAAAGTATGGATGCTAGCCAAGACATCCTTAAAGTAATCGCTGCCCAAAATGCCCAAGTTGTTTCAATGTTAGGACAATCCCGTACAGATGGATTGCAGCAACGTCATGATGCTCAACAAACTAACTTAATGTTGAACCAAATTGCTGAACAAGGCGCCAGTCAACGAACTAGAGAGAACTTATACCAAGACGGTATTGGCGCCCAGTATTTACAACTGACTGGTTTTAGCAGTCTAAAAGTTACTGCTGGTAAATAATCATTGTTTCATTAATTTCGATTGAGTTAATAATTTTACCACAGAGACGCAGAGGACACAGAGATTGTGAAGTTCCCTCTTCCCTCCGTGTACTCTGCGCCTCTGTGGTGAAAATACACAAATGCTTGTTAGGTAAACAGATCATATCTATATAAAGCTACTATGTTATATCAATTAATTGCTGTAGACCCAACTTTTGGGAAAGATATATTAGAGAATGCAGCCGCTGGGGCACAATTAACAGCAGAAGGTTTTAACAAACTTTGGGAACAAACTCTCAACGGTAATTTATACGGAGCAATAACAAATGTAGGGCGCCTATTTGCACTTGCTACACTTGCCTTTTACATGGTCGAATTAGCCAAAAATTGGCTCAACCAGGAAGACATGAAGGCTCTATCTAGTTACATATGGCCTATAATTGTTGTCTGTTTAATGACAAATAATGGCGCACTATTAAGAGCTTCAACTTTAACTGCAAGAAACTATATTAATACGATTAATAATAACATACTTCAGTATACTGCTGCTGGAGTAGATTTAGAAGTTGCATATAACCGAGCAGTAGGAAATATTGCTCTGCAACAACAAGTTGGTGCAGCAATGGAACGATGTCGTTCGATGACCGGAACTACACAGGACGCTGCTGCCTGTTTGCAACAAGCACAAGCTGATTTAACAAAAAGCGCGCCTCAGTTATTCAAAGGGAGCGCTCCACCATCCGGAAGTTGGGAATTTAATCCACTCCAAGCTTTGTCTGACGCTAAAAATGCTCTTGAAAACTTATCTCCAGACAAAATTATGGAAAAAGTCGGTAATGAAATTACTGGCGCCATTGGGTCGATGGTTACTGGGTTTGTAGCTGTAATATTACTTGGTTTAGGTAACGCATACCAATGGGGAGTTGAATTTGCAATGCTCATAACTGCTTTACTAGGACCAATGGCTGTTGGAGGGTCATTATTACCTTTTGGTCAAAAAAGTATATTCGCATGGATGAGCGGTTTCATGGGAATAGGGATGGCTAAACTTTCCTTCAACATAATTACCGGATTATGTTCCCAATTAATTGCCAATGCACAAGAAAATCAACCAATGATTTTTCTTTTATTCGTTGGAATTATGTCTCCTTTTCTTGCTTCAGTGATAGGAGCAGGTGGTGGACTAGCAGCTTGGAATTCAATGGGTAAAGCAGTTGCGCTAGGAACAGAAGCAGCAAAAATAGTAGCAACAGCAGGTGCTGGAAGTATGCAAGTTGCAGCTAGCGCAAGAGCCTCAAAAGCAGCAGAAGCCGCCCAAAATGCACGAACTCAACAAATAGTTAACGCAATTATTAAAAGTAATAATAAATAAAAAAATAAATTATCATGACCAGAACTAAATCAAAAGTAGAACCGCTTCGTCTCCTTAGTTACGGACAATCTACTTCAAAACCAGTCGCACTCGCAACAATATTTAATGCAGGCACGAATACACTTTGCTTATTATTACTACTTATCATTTTTGGAATAGTTTCTGGTATTGGTAAATATGTTAAGGGGATGACAATTGTACAACTTGAAGACGGAAGCACCAAACCAGCTAAAAGTTTGGCGCCTGGGGAAAGAACCGACCAAGCTATCAATACATTTGTTACCAATAGCATGGTTAGATTATTCAACTGGGATGGAATAATTAAAGAAGATGAAAACGGCAAGCTAGTTCAAAAGCCAGATAAAGGTGTAGAAATAGATACTGAAAAAGGTGGCAAAAGAAAAGTTCCAACAGATGTTTGGGAAGCAGCATTTGCTCTCTCTGAAACTCAAGAGTTTAGAGCTAGTTTTCTTAAAAAGCTGGCAGAAACAATCCCAGAAGGTATTTTCAACGGTCAAGGTTCAGTCACCCTCGTCACCAACTTTATCTCTAAACCTCGTAAATTAGAACAAGGAAAGTGGGAGGTTGATATAATTGGAAGCTTAGTTAGTTTTAATGCGGAAAGAAATACAAGCAAAGGAATACCTTTTAATAAAACCATTACAGTTGCTGCAATAGATAGCCCAAAGAACCCGCCTGAAACTACTGACATTGCTAAGAAAATATATGAAGCTAAAATGGCGGGTTTAGAAATTGTTCAAATTGTGGATTACGACCTCGGTAAAAAGAAAAGATAGTTTACACATTTTTTAATCCTTCTTATATTCCTCCTTCTTATATTCCTCCTTTGTGTCCTTCGTGCCTTTGTCGTTCATTAAAGGAATAAACCACAAAGGGCACAAAGAAAGAGAATAAAAGGTATCAAAGCAATTTTATCATCTTTTAAAATAATGAAACTAGAATTTCAAGACGACGATAAAAACGAAATTATTAGCAGCAATAATCAAAATACTCTTCAAAGTGTTGATGGACTGCTACCAATTGATGAAGATAGAATTAAACCAACCGAATCAGAAGTAGAACTAACTGAAAATGAAGATGATGAAGAGGGAGAGGAACCCGCTAAAGTCCAGACTAAACATAATTTTGTAACTTCTCCTTGGTCGAGATTGGGTGTAGCAGGTGGGGGACTTGGAATAGGATTTATTGCCATGTACGCGCTAATTAGCCCCATGATGGGTGGTGGAAATGTACAAACTGCTAAAAATCCCGAACCTACTCCCACACCTACATCAACACCATTTGCAGATGATAATAATGGTGAGCTTCAAGCCAAACTAGCACTCCAAAAGCAGCAAACTGACCTTCAATCACTCAATGGTAAGGAAGAAGACACAAAAACCAATGCTGGAGAGGAAACCCCAAACGATAAAAAACAACCTTCTGAAAAAGCCACTCCTACAAACAAGAATACAACTCCAGCTAAAACTCCTGCTTCCACCCAAACCAGGGTTACTCCCCAACAAGCTCCACCCCCACCCCGTAGAAGTGTGTATCGGCAACCATCTCCTGAACCAGTAATACCAAGACGTAGTGCTGTACTTGCTTCTAGAATTGAACCAGCGCGCGCGATGGCTACGTTACCAAGAGTTACTCTTCCAACCAATACCACAACTTTAGCTCGTCCAGTAGCAAATATACCCAGCACTCCGCGCGATCCCCTTGCCGATATCGAGAGATTACGCAATATTGGAAATATTGGTCGGGTTGAATATGGTAGCACTGGTAATAGTTCCAACTTGGTAGCTAGCAACCAAGTAGAGGAATCTTCCTCTGTTGAATCCCCACGCCGCAGCCGCCGCAATCGCCGCAACAGTGAGACAGTAATAGATGCTTCAACTACTAACACGCAGCAAATACAGCAACCAAACAATACAGGCGAACCTGAAGAATTACGCCCAAGATGGGAAGCTGTTAGCCATAACACAGTTGAATTTACTGCTTCTGACAAACAGCTAGACAATGAAAACTTTCTTGCCGAGGAAGCTCAAATTCTAGAAGAAAAACAAGCTCAATACTTAGTAGTAGGTTCATCAACTAAGGCTACTTTGGTTACTCCCTTAATACTGACTCAAGGCGCCACAAATAGCAATCTTAGATTTGTAGCCCGTCTGGATGAACCTGTATTAAGCAATACTGGCGCCGTAGCAATACCTTCTGGCGCGCAAGTAGCAGTAGCAATAAATTCAGTAGACGCTGGATTTAATATCTATGCCGAAGTAACTGCAATTCTTAAAGACGGTACTGAGTACCCAGTACCAAACGGCGCCATTTCAATCCTTGGTAAAGGTAATACTCCCCTAATCGCCCGTCCGTTTAAAGATAAGGGTGGCGAAGTCGCGCGCTATGATACCACTCTCGCTGCAGTAGCTGGAATTGCCAAAGTTGGGGAAATAATCAATCAGCCAGATTCTTCCACAACTCAAAACCTTCCTTTGGGAGGTACTGTAACTAGCACTACTGGTAATAATCGCAACCTAACAGGTGCTTTTCTAGAAGGTGCATTCGGCGCCCTTGGTCAAAGTATCAGCAGTCGTACCCAAGCTGCTAATGCTGAAATCGCTGCTCGTCCGAACGTTTGGTATGTACCTGCAAATACTAAAGTATCTATCTTAATCAACCGCTCCATCAAACTACCCTAAAGCCGTGAAAGCTAAATATTTCTACAATTTACTTAGATTCACTCTTCTCGCCCAACTCGCGATTGCACCATTATTATCAGTATCATCTGCTACCGCAGCTATTGTACGTCAAATACCCGCATCCCAAGTATCAGGAGAAACTGCCACTGGGCAAACAATTAAAGTTTGGAACGGGCACGGAGTATCAATTTCGTTTTATCGGACTGGGGAAATAATCAAAAAAATCTGGTTAGATGACCCTTCTAAATTTGTAATTGATGTAGATGGTTGTCTAAAAGGTTTGGGCGAATGCGGCGAAAAAGAGACAGGAGCGGGACTTATTCACCTGCGTCGAATTGAAAGAGTAAAAATACCTGGTTTACCGCAAGCACAATACGGTACACACCTTACGGTAATTACAGAATTAGGTGGCGCCAAAAAAACCTATCACTTTCAAGTTGTACCTGGTAGTGGAAAACCTGAATACAGCCAACTAGAAATTATTGGTGATACAGCCAGAGAGGAACCAGCTAGACAACTAAAAGCTGATTACACGGCAATATCTGATAGCAAATACCTTGCCAAAGGTTTGCAAGCTGCACTTGAGAAACAATGGATAACTACCAATAGCCCACTGTGGCAGAGACTAACCAAAGTAGTTGAATTGCGCTCGCAGGGACAGGAACTCGCGGTTGCTGCAATTAACTCTGGGGTATCAATGAAGGTAATTGAAAAACTGATGGCACTGGGTGGGAAACGTCTCCTAGAATTGCCTCTACCTAAGACACTTGAAACAAATAACACTCAACCTATACAACCCGCCCAGCCTAATCACGATAGAGCAGAAGACTTATTTTTTGGAAGACAGTAAGGGAAGGAGATAAATTTTATGAATAACACTCAAGAATTTAAAGTACTAAATATTACAGGCTCACAAACAGAGACTATTCAAGTTAATAATGAGATTGTTGCTATTGTTCCGGTGGCGCCAACATTCAAAACCCCACCTAAGAACGAACCCAGCAAAGGGAGGTTGTGGCGCCAAGAAAAGATGAACACCTGGCGCTATCTCATGGCTGCTGGTTTAGTTGCAGGGCTTGCCCTCCACGGACTAATTAGATTTGGAGGAACATATACTATTGGTGGTATGCTACTTGGTAAAGCTGTTGCAGCCACACCAACGAATAATTCAAATTTGAATACTTCGATAGCAACCTCTAAGCAATCTAAATCTACAGCTGCAAACCCTCTTGCCACAAAGCTTATAAACGGTGTACCTGTTCCGGACTGGAGCAAGATTAATTTTGAGAGCATGAAGTTTTCTAGTTCGGGAGAATTTGAATTTCCGAATATCCCAGGAGTCAAGATGAAAGGCAAGCGCGTGTGGGAAGCAGGTCAATCACTTGCCGATGTTATGCAGTTAGGCGATTTTGCTGAAACCGATTTCAAGATTGAAAACCTTAACCTCAACCAAATCTCGAAAATTACAGGCGCCAGTCTCAAAAATCTTAAGCTATCTGATTTTGAAGTACTCAAATGGCAATCACTTGGCAGTTTAACTGAAGCTGTCCCTGGATTAGAAGCACTTGATGTTGCAGATATTCCTGCTATTGATGATTTAGTAACCAAGGTGACGGGAGATGCTACAACCAGTATGACTATTGAGGAAGCGCTTGATAATTATCCTCAACTTGAAAAAGCCGAATTAGGTAAATATCTCAACCTCGAAGAGTACAAGCTAACAAGTATTCCTGTCTTAGACAAAGTTGCCCTCAACAAGTTTGAAAATTGGGAAAGTACAACTATTGGCAAAATACCAGGATTAGGAAAAGTTCCATTCAATCAGTTACCTGGTGTACCTGTACCTGACATGAGCTTTGTCGGTAAAGTTGATATCGTGCTTAAGCAAGTTGAAAACGGTAGGTGGAAGTCGATATCAGGTAGCTACCAAGAAGGGTTCAATGTTCCTTGTAATAACGGAAAGTGCGCGCATATTGAAGTAGCTGGTAGCCCCATTCTTACTGGCGCCGCATGGATGAGTGGTAAGTTCCAAAAGGTTAGTGGAGGATTTGGAATTCTTAAAGCAGTCAATGGTGGGAAAGAACCAACCGGAAGACACCCCTTCGGTAAGTCATTCAAACAAGTAATTTGGGATGTGAACGAAGCTGACGGCAGCATAACTACCGCCATGTTCTTTCGTTTCTGCAAGACAATTCCATTCATGGGTAGAACTTGCACACCATATTTTATTGGTCCCGTCCCATTCTTTACCTACTATGAGAAAGACCCGATTATTTTAGGCGCCCCCCTCACTGTGCCTAAAAAGTCTATTCCTTAGTAAAGCCAATCACGCAAATTTAAAAGTTTTCCTCAAACACTACATCAGAAGAAATATGCGCCCACATGCATATTTCTTCCATTTCTTCGTACTAATTTTTAGTCAATATGAATAATTTATACCTAGCTCAAGCCCAAAGCGCTATTAAAACTACTATAGATAAACCAGCTTCAAATCAGCCTAATGAATATAGTAAATATACTGACATATTAACATCCCCTCAAGGATTAGCCATATTAGGAGGGATAGGTGTTGTATTCCTCCTACAAATATTCTCTGGCGATAAAAAAGGGAAGCTAGCTACGAGCTATTGGGGTGGAGGAACTGAAACCGCGCGCGCTAAGAAAAAAGCCCTCAAACAAATTGAATCCCCTAAATGCGATAGCGCCACTTTATATATAGGAACACACCAATATAAAGGACAGAAAAAACCTAAAGAGAGTGGAGGAACACCCCTTTACGTACCTGATGTACAAAGAGGAACAGCCGTAATAGGGGCGCCTGGTAGCGGTAAATCTTTCAGCGCTATCAACCCAATGCTTTATTCAGCAATTGACCAGGGTTTTGGGTTAGTACTCTATGACTTTAAGTATCCCAGTCAAGCAAGAATAGCCGGATACGCAAGAGCTAAGGGTTATGATGTACACATATTTGCACCAGGTTTTCCGGAATCTGAGGTTTGTAACCCTATCGACTTTTTACGTGATAGTAGCGATGCGGAAACCGCGCGACAGTTAGCTACAGTAATTAATAAGAACTTCCGAATGTTGGGAGGGGGAAACGAGGACGCATTTTTTGGACCTGCGGGTGATCAATTGACACAGGCTATATTGATGTTGACCAAGGAGTTTGACGAACACGCCGACATTATGACCGCTGCGGCAATTCTATCTACTGAAAAAATGGTTGAAAGGCTAATGGCTGCTAGTTTAAATCCTTGGGTACGAATAGCATTTGGTCAACTCTTTAGCTCTGCTGGCTCTGAGAAAACCGTATCTGGCATCGCTGGCACCGCTAGCTTGATGTTCACTCGGTTCATGGCACGAGGTACATTAGGATGTTTCGTAGGTAAGACAACCTTACCGCTAGAGGTAGGTAAGAAACAAATGATTATCTTTGGGTTAGACAGAGAACGTCGCGATGCAGTTGGACCGTTGATGACATCTATTATGCATATGACGGTCGCACGCAGTATCGCCAAAAAGCGGAAAGAAACAGGCCCACTTATAGTTAGTATTGACGAATTACCATCGATTTTTCTGCCAGACTTGTTTAAATGGTTGAACGAATCTCGAAGTGAGGGATTCTGCGGTTTACTTGGGTGGCAAAATATGGGACAGTTAGAAAAGATTTATGGCAAGGAGATATCGAAAGCGATACTCGGCGCCTGTGGTACAAAGTTTGTATTTAATCCTGGTGAAGAAGAATCCGCGCGATTGTTTAGCGCTTATTTGGGAGAAGAAGAAATCAAATATAAGCAAAAGTCCCGGTCAACTGGAGGGGGGAAAGCTAGCACAAGCGTATCTGACCAAGAAAAAACTCGAAAACTATTTGAACCTGCCCAGTTTCTCAAATTGAAACCTGGTAAATGCGTTTTTATTAACCCAGCTTATGATAATCAAAAAGAAGGTTCTGTACCTCTCTTAAAAGATATTAAAATCTCCAAATATTTTATTCAGCTTGAGGATGAGAATGAAAATAATTGGGACAAGCTAGTTAAGAAGCTTGCTCGTAAAAGCACTCAACGAAAACCTACTCAAGAAGATTTAGATTTAAGGGTTACAGAAGTGGATAAACGCTTCCCTATCCCCCAAGCACCAGTACAAGCAGGCAATGCACCATTACCAGTTGATTCATATAAGTCATTTTTCTAGAAACAAGCGTGAAAGCTCATAAAAGCTAGATTTAACAACTAGCTAGTTTTCATTAAACACAAACAAAATATTTATGTACTAAAAAGTCAACTATTAAATAAAAATTAACTACAAATGCTTACGCTTCTACAAATAAAGCATTATAATTTATTTGGAGGCAACAATGTTTCAAATTAACATTATGAGCGACTCAAACCAACAACACAAGAACAGTTACTTCAACTTAACAAGAGAAGAACATGAAAAAATAGCACAAAGTGCCGTTCAAAAGGCTATTGAAAAAATGCACTCTCAAGGTGTTGCAACTGTAGAAGTTGATAAAGATGGTAAGCAACATCTACGCCATCCCGACGGGAGCCTAACTCCTATAAATCCTTCTAGTCAAACAAGTTGAATAGTTACCTAAAAGTGCCTATAAATATAATTATTTTTTATAATGATAAGTACGCAACTGAAAACTGAAATCAATAAATATAAAAACTTTCCCAGATGGAATTACCAATTTCCTCCATATGTGGAAAAGCATTATTTTGACAATTTGCTAGTTTATCATAATGACCGTACCAATCCAGATAATATTTACTGCGATAAATTATATCATAATGGCGCCCGTCCCTTACTTATTATCGTCCGATTCGATAATCAACTCGTATTTGTCAAATACAAACGAAATGTTCTACTCGACAGATTACCAACGTTAACATTAAGTACATAAATTGGTTAATTAAATAAAATTTAAATAAATTTGACCTTTAGAAATATAACTACCACATTAGTTAACACTTATAATATTAGGAATTAGTGAAAAGCTTACATTTTAAGGAGTGATATATGAAATCTAAATATCCAGAACACTACATTGTAGGGGAAAGACCAGTCAAAGTTGTAGAAACCGAAAATGGTGGACTGACCTGTTTAGCTTATAACTGGAAAACAGGTGAATTTGAACGCGATATGAGCTACATGTTAAAAGTTCGTACTATAGAAGGTGAGGTTGATGCTATCTCAGAAGAAAAATTTAATCTACATGTAGAAAATCTACGTGCAAAACTCAAAAGCAACGATTAGTAGTCATGCATCATTATTGCTAGGAGTCAAAAATGTCTAACCTAGAAAAAGCTATCCAAATAGCAACTGCCGCTCACGAAGGTCAAACAGATAAAGGAGGAAAACCCTATATCCTGCACCCGCTTAGAGTGATGATGCAAATGGACTCGGAAGCAGCGATGATTGTCGCAGTACTCCACGACGTTATCGAAGATTCTGAGTATACATTTGATAATTTGGAAGCGTTTGGTTTCTCAAATGAAATTATAACTGCTGTCAAATATCTCACCAAACAAAAGAGGGAACCCTACGAAACTTATTTACAACAAATCAAATCTAATCCTCTTGCTCGACAAGTAAAATTAGCTGACTTGAAAGATAATATGAACTTGCAAAGGCTTCAAAATATTACTAGTAAAGATGTCGAACGTCAAGAAAAATACGCTAAGGCTGTTCAGATACTTGCTAGTTGATACTTGAAACTGTCTGTAAATAACCTGCTGTCAGTATGACAGTATTTTTTTTATTACATTATGACGGATATTCGCCAACCAACAAACAATTTAGATGAAATATATAAAAGGTCTGAAGAAGCTAAACCAGAACTGACCCAACTACTCGATAAAATAGCAACGGAAACATCGGGTCAAGTAATAATTCCTCCCCTAAAAGGCAGAGAAAGAACTGAAGAAAAAATAGCAGCTGATTATAATGGTGATGCGAGCAAAATTAAAGACATTCTTCGGGCAAGTATTATTTACAAAAATCTTGACCAAGTTAAATCTGGATTAGAAAAGCTTCAATCTGAAGGTAATATCCTAGAAGTAAAGGATAGATTTGCTCAACCAACCTCAAGTGGTTACAGAGATGCGCTTATCAATGTCAGAACCTCTAATGGTACAGTAGGTGAAATTCAACTTCATTTAGAACCGATTCTTGAAGCTAAAAAGGAAGGACACGTTTATTACGAACAAGAACGAAACATTTATAGTAAAGCCATTCTCGAAAACCGAGATTATACAAGTGAAGAAGTATCTCAATTAGACAGTTTAAAAGCTAAACAAAAAGAATTATACGATGCAGCATTTCTCAAAGCTCAAGGTGTCGAAGTTAGCAACAATCAACCTGTAAAAGAAGCATCTACTCCAGAAAAACAACAATGGGCAGAAAGTATACTCCCTACTGCAAGTAATATTTTTGCAGTAGCTAGACAATCAAACCGCGCTATTACGAGCGAAGCAGGAATAGAAATTGCAGAAGGTAATACCTACAAATTAGAACTTAACCGCAATAGCCAAACTCTTACCATTGCAAACAAATCTGATAACCGCGAAGTTGCTGCTTACAATTTAGGTGAACGAACTGTCACCTACGCTAATCCTACCTTACAGGATAAACAAAATTGGCAAGAATATGCACAAAATTCACGAATTAACCAACAGTCGAATCGTTCAAGTATTGAATTATAAACAGCTTACTTAGTATTGCTTGATAGTTTACCAGCACCACCATTATTATGTTTGATCCCCAGCACCAGCGTATAGATGAAAGCTATCTTCAAGTTGTACGTAACACTAGCGAAGCTGCTTTAGCTTTAGCCAAAATTCTTATCGATACTTTTAAACAGATTCGAGAAGTACTCAAAGAAGCTGAGGAAGCAGACAAAATCGCAGTCGAAATTGGTAAGGATACTTTCAATCTCGTACCTGATGAATCCACAGAAGGCGCCTACAAGTGGGAAAAGGTTGATTTAAGCAATCCCCTAGAACCAAAAATTATTGCTAAAGGAGAAGGGATAGAATTAACTGACTTTCAAGCGCAAACAATTGCTAGTAGAATAGTACAAGATGTGGCTGATTTAGCTGATAATTCAAGTATAGATTATCAACCAGCTATTAGAGTAACTGCGTATACTGAGTCGGGTGATAAAACTGTTATTTACGAACAAGATAGTGAGGGTAAGTGCAGAACTAACCTAGTTACAGAAACCCTGTCTCAAGATGAAATTATGGATGTCGCTTACGAACCAATCGTCAAGCTGCTACCTGCCTCATCTGATATTGTTAAAAATTATGAAGTCAGAAAATATTTTATAGAATCAGACAACGGTAACAGTAATTCACAAACCGCAACTACAGACGACGAACCATTTTTTATTGAAGATAATCAAGTAACTCAAGAAACCACACCAGAAACACCAACAACTGTTGAAACAGTCGATAATACTCCTATAGCAGAAAGGACAGAAATTTTTTATTCTGATGTAGATATTAGTAACCCCCCAGAGTTTGATTATCCTCCAGATGAAGTAGAAATTGTTAATAATGAGTCAAAAGAACCACAAGCTCAAAGTCTAGAAGTTAATGAACCAAGTAATAAACAACTAAATAACCAACAAGTAATTATAAGTAATTCTGAACCATTGGCGCCTGCTACATCAGAAACAAATATAGAAAACTTTGAAGAATTTATTAAAGATTATCTTCAAGATAACGACAATTATACAGCAGAAGAAATACCAGTTACTAAAAAAGTTATTGAAGAGGAAGAGGTAAATCCAATTGCAACTCCCAAGAAAGAAAGCTTGGAAGAAGAACTCGCTGCTAACTACACTTATAGACAAATAGCTAATTCCAAAGAGGTGGAACCAGCAGCACAGCAGTGGGCACGTCAAGTTGAAGTACCTGTATATGAAATAGCAGATAAACAAGCACAAAAGGAACGCTACAAAGGCGAGAACAAGGATATTGCTTCTGCTGCAACTGAAATGTTCAAGAAGTACGGCACCATTGAGCAAGATGGTTCACGTATTTACCGTAGCGATGCGTTTGTAATTCGCCAAGAGGGAGATAAAATTAGTATTCACCGTCGTAGCGACGAACTCCAAGGTTGGAAAAACTCGCTCATGGAATTCAAACCTGGTAAGGGAAACAATAACTCTAAAATTACTAAACAGCCCAAAGAGATGTTAGGGGTAGAAAGACAAGAATTTCTGATGGTGGGAGAATACTTCCAAGAAAAAGGTTCGTTACCTGACCTCAGTAATTCTGACATCCGTGATGTAGCAAACTCTCTCGGTTCACTGGCGCCTGCTGGCACAATCAAGACGTTAAAAACGTTCAAAGAAAACGAGATGCTGGACACGCTTAACAACATCCTTGTTCAAGCTGGGAAAGATGAACTTACTGTAGGAGAATTTACTATTAAGCGCACTCCCGACCCCGAAGGTAAGAAAGCTAGCTTACAACTATTCAAAACTAGTGAGGAAAGAGGTACACAAGAACTAGTTCGATTTAACTTAAGTAAAACCGAAGATGGAATAAAGAAAGAAGTCGCTAAGATGAACATCAGCGACTACGACATCAACCAAATTAAATTTATTTCTCATAACACTAACAAACTTAACCTCGAACATATATTTGAGGGAGGACAATCCCCTACTCCCCAATCTCAATCACAACAAATCCAAAGTGCAGGTGATATCCCTGTCCAGCTTCATCCCTATATTGCCGAAGAGTGGAGAGAGATGACTAAAAGAGGTGGTCCCGCTTGGGGAGGCGCCATCAATCAGGGTAACGAGGAAATTTTGCAAAAACTTAAAGACAATGACGGCAAGCTACCTATCGCTGACCAACGGGAGATGTACCTCAAAATCATGACCCACAAAACAAACGAAGCACAAAGAACTGGAGAAAGCACTATCGAGTTTACCTCCCTCAAGGACATTATGCAGGATTTGCAACAATGGCGCACGGAGGAAATCAAGCAGCAGTTTACCCCCACCGAAATTATCGGCAGCAACCAAAAAGAAAAAGTTGCTTCTTCACCCGCTCCTAAAACTAAATCCCAAGGTTTAGAAATATAAAGTTAAGCCTTAATGACTTCGTTATAGACTTTGTAACACCTATAGGGAGTGCGGTATTTTAGAGATAGAAAGCGACTATCATCAGGAGCATAAATTCAAAATAGAAGGATTCCCGAAGGGCACTATTATCAATTAATACTTCGCAATTTGTAAACACGATTATAACTAACGGCTACATTTTTAACAGAAAACGATGTGCTTCCATAGTCATTAATTAAGACACCTCTTGCCAACCTTCAACTATGGCAACCAACACATTAACTATTGGATTATCAACAGCTTCTTTGAATGCTTCCTTACCACCTAATTTGATGGCGCCCTAACCACGCGCGCTTTCAACAACGGCTTCGTTATTGGCCTACATATGATAAACCGAAACTGGTTGTGTGATAAATGCGCCTTTTGTAGTATTTTGCATATTGATGAAATAAACCGCGTGATGAAATTGAATTTGGTAGGTGAAATGCTTGTTATATAAGGATTTATCGGTTAACATAAAAGTTAACTATTATGCCCCATCGTATAACCTGCCTGTGATAATACAAAAATACCGCTCTGTGGAGAAACGGTATTAATGTTATTTACTCATACTCCTGCTGAATAAGAGCGTTTATTATTCATTTTCCCCGTATGTGCCACTATACAATTGATACGTTCGGTGTTAATTGAATTTAAGATTTCTTCTCATGCGCTCTGGCATTTGGGCTATTTGTGCATCGAGGTGGGCGATGAGTTTGTCCATCTGAGCGTTTGCTTCCCGTATTTCAGCGGAGGTTTTTCTTAGCCCTTCGAGGTGTTTTTGTCGAACTTCGAGTGGTGGAATTATTTTTTCCATTACAAACTCCAATTATTGATTATTTCTTCAACACTACGTAACCAAGCAGGAATTCTGGTTTCGATAAGTGTAATTGTTTCTTCTAGTATAGTAGCTGTGGATGCATCCACTTGTGGTTGTATTGTAGCAATCCTTATTGTAATCGTGTTTAGTCGCGTAAAGTTGTCTGTAGCATCTGTAGCTACTGTGGAAAGTGCATTTAAATCATTGATTGTCGCTTGTGTTTCATTATACTCATCGAATAATTTATATTCCGTTGACTTTGCCAAATTGATAATGCGTACTAATTCTTGGTAGCATTGCACAATTCTATTGATAGTACCCTGAGATATTTCTGCCATATAACACTCAATAATTCATACTATTAATATTACCATTAATTCATATTACTTTGATGCATAACAGCACTTATTATATTATCGAATATTAAATTATCTACACTCAAATTTTGCACGGCGCCTACCGATAACTGTTATCTCTGATAATATCTACAATTTTGGTAATATCTTGGCTCTTTCAGAGATGAACTCCATTTAACCTAAATCAATATTCAATTTTCTGTAAATTTAAAAAGGAGCAATTTCTTCAGAGAAGCGTAATTCATACAATCGACGATAAGTATCCAGTGGTACACCCAACCGTTCCGCTCCCATAGCATCAAAATCATTGATGATCTAAATATTTTTATAACATTAACTCAAATTTCTCAATTACAATTGGTGCCAGTGCAAAATGCATTATTACTTACATATCAAACGCAGGCTAGTTTGATAAACTATCGCACGGTATCGTGCGAGAATTATACTTTTTGCATACATAGGTATCAAGTAATTGAATATACAAAAATACCAAGCTTTAAAGTAACTTTAATTATCCAGCAAAAAAATACCTATTTATGAAGACAAACTTTAATAAGTTAAGTTAAAGCTAGATTAAAAACTTTAGTATATGCTTAAATTACAACACTTTAATTTAGTAAAAATACTGATATATTATGAATATCAACATAAAAAGAAAACGATGTTATCAACTCTTAGAGTATCTACCACTGAACCAATTAGTTTGTATACCAAATTTGGAAATAGCTTGGAAAAGTTGAAAGCGCATGAAAGAATTGAAGTCCAGGCTAAGTTATGCATTTGGTCAATTGCTGTAGAAACAAGCGGTGACTATACAGCCACATTCAAAAATTTAATTTACAATAGTGGCGAATACGATGACAATGTTAACGAAGTGCTAGCACTTGCGAAAGGCATGAACCTAATCGAAGTAAACGACCTTATCGACATGATTAATAAAAACGTTGAAAAAGATGTCAAAAATATTGAACTAGCGTGCGCTGCATAATTTTTTACCTCTCCAAATCTATTTTAAACTTAAAAAAGCAAAAAAATCATGAAAGCATTATCTCCAGATATAGTTACTGATGAAAACAACTTTTCATTCAGCCATATAGAAATAGAAGGGTCTTGGAGCAAAGTAAATTATCAATCCGTCTCTGAAAGAAAAACCTACGGCAACTACCACCAAAAAGATGAAAGTGAGCTATTCATTATCATAAAAGGTAAAGTACAAGTTTCTATCAAAGATGCTTACACTCAAAAATCACGTTCGTTTATTGCCAAACGTGGCGACAAATTTACTATTGAACCAAACGAGATATACAATCTTTACACACTTGAAAAATGCGAATGGTTAAATTTAGTATCAACTTCTACTAACGAAGCAGTATCTCCAACACCCAAATATTCTACTAGAGTATATGACTTACTGTCACTTGCAGCTTAATAATAGAATATTGAATTTTTGAATTCCAAGCTTTTCGTTCCTCAAACTGCGTCCTTGTAAAACATCCCCAGGTAGCTAAACGACTTGGGGAATTACTTATTATTATTATACTGTAATTTTTTTAGTAAAATCAAAACCTATAATTGAGTAAAATTACGCTTTCTATTTGAGATTACCCGCATAAGCTAACGCACCCCAAGCTAGTGTTAGCGATGGGTTAAAAGATGACTAATGGTATATATTGGCCAGGTAAATTTGCAACAATTTTTTTAGATTCACAACCTAATAAAATTACACTCAAGGTTAAAAAGAAATTTCAAGACAAATTCAAAACTATTAAGTGGATTTGCTTTTCAACCAAAAGTGGTAAAATTCGAGTATACCATTGGAGTCGGCGCCAAGGTATCAAAGATATTACATACTCCCATAAAATTGATATTTTTATAAGGAAGCTATGTAAAGTTGCTTTGATAGAGAATTATGGGCTTCCTAAAAGTGAGCTAGCCAAAAATTTATCAATCCTTCTTAATAAAGAAGTTGATGAGTCATCAATTTATAATAGCATTGCAACCGAAGTAATGCCACTACTAAACGAGTACGACGTATTTGAAGCTATACCTTATAAACTACGAGAAGGATTTAAAAATGAAAAATTGGCTCAAGCTGTAAAAGCGTGGTTTGGTAGAGACAACAAGCAACTTGTACGCAAATTAGGTACTTTACTTCAATCTGAAATCATTTGTGATAAAAGATATCTTGGGCAGCATAAGCTAAATTGGCTTGCGTTAGTAAAATTGTTGTTTGATGATTGGAGTAATATAGATTATACATACAAACTACTAGAGATAGAACCTTTGCAGTGGAGTTACATTAATCCAAACCAAGTATACAATCTACTCAAAATATATTCACCAAAAAGTGTAATCAGACTTTTAAATAAAAGAGAGGCTGTATATTTAGGTGATGCAGGAAAAATGTACCATGAGTTATTACAAGCCTATCCTAATTATAAATTACTTAAGCGTCCGCGCTCATCACAAGAACTACATGACTATTTAGTCAGAGATTACAATAGGCTTAAAGTAGAACAAACTCCAAGTATAACATTACCAACAGAAAAGCTAGGGCATCTTAATGGAGCTAAAATTAATGATAACCTACAAGTAAGTATACCCAAAAATAGTGTAACTTTAATCCAATGGGGTCATTCACTACGCCAATGCGTAGCCGCTTATAAAGATAAAGTCATTAGTAAACAATGCTACATCATTGGAATAGTAAAAGCTGAAGTAATCAAATACTGCGTAGAGGTAAACCATCAAGGAGAAATAATCCAATTTAGCGGTTATAGAAACTGTTTTCCAGAACCACAAGATTGGTTAGATGTAATGACCTATCTAGCAAGAGAGCTACACAAAGTATTTAAACCTCAATTTCAAAATTAAAATACTTACCTATATAAATTATATATAGGTAATTTTCTTTTATCACCACAGCCGAATACTCGCATTACTCATAAAAAGCTGTTGGAGTCATTATGAAATCAGGTTTTCATGCAGTAATAGGTAAAACTGATTATTTAAAGCCAAATGATAAGAAAATTCCTATTTGGGAATTAACAGAATATCAGCCAGCAGGTTGGCTAGTATCATTAAGTATCAAACCCGAAGTAATACCTAATGGTGCTATTATCCACGATTGCGGCGCCTACAGCTACCGAGAACAAGATTACCCTACCATCAGGGGTAAATATATTGATGCTGAGTGGGCAGTTAATCGCTATCTAGAACGCAGTCGTGAAGGTGATACTGTAGTTTGTCCTGATAGCCTACTTCTAGGAAATATCAACTGGCGCCGACAGTATAATCTAGAGCAAGCACAAACATTCATTAAAATAGCCAAAGAAAAGCTTACAGGCAGAATTCCCTTAGCTGTCATCCACGGATTATCTCTCGAAGAAAAGGTTGAATATACTTTGAAACTATACCGACTAGGGTATAAATACTTAGGGATAGGGGGATTAGTGCAACAGACCAGCGATTACCCAAGCACGCTGTATACTATAAAAACGATTATCGGAACAACACGCGCTCTTGATAAAAACGTGCATTTTCATATTTTTGGAGTTTGCGCGCCAAAATATGCAAAAGTCTTTTTGAACATGAAAAATGTTAGCTTTGACGGTTCAACACACGCGAGGGAAACTTTCTCAAGCAATTGTATGCTGTTTCACAGTGGAGATAACATAGTTAGGTATCCGGTATATCTATCTCCCAAGTGTAGTTGTCGAGCTTGTGCAATCGCGCGTAATTATAAAATAAACCCGCAAGAGTTAAACAACCGTCAAGCAAGCATTATCAGGTTAGCTCATAATCTAAACTCGCTGCTAGCAACCTATCATCATCTTGCCAAACCGAAAAGCCTACACTTAATAGCTGGGTGTGGCAAACAAACAAATCAAACAGCAGCAGCAAAAGATGTATACTGCTCACAACACTTTCAAGCTTGCCACAACTATGCCCAAACGCAAGATGAATGGAATATCCTCTCTCCCCTACACCAAGTATTGTCTCCATATCAGATAATCTCTCCTTATAATAAATCCCCCTGCTCCTTATCCTCAAAGGAACGGGTAAAATGGGCACAATCTGTTGCACGTAAGCTTATAGAAACTACTAACCCTGACGTGGAAATTGTGTTTCTAACTGGCAAATTATACAGACAGCAGGTAATCCCTATACTACAAGCACACGGTTACACTACTAGGGCGCCGATGGAAGGATTAGGTATAGGACAACAAATTAGGTGGTTAATAAGCCAGTCATCTATACCCAAACAACTTTCTCTTCGAGTATAAAAGAATAATTAGCTAGCTTTTAGTTATTAGAAGCTAGTTAACTATTTTTTATTGAGCTAATATACAACGTCTATTATTAAGAATGAGTATCAAAATCACTAAAACTCTTAGCATAGGAGCAAAATTTGGTTATTGGCAAGTTTTAGAAACACAAGGAGTCAAAGCACTATGTTTGTGTACAGCTTGCGGTAGAGAAAAAGAAATAGTAAAGTATAACCTTTTAGATGGTAAATCAAAAAGCTGCGGTTGCACTAAGAAAGGTAAACCCCTAGAGTTAGGCGCCAAATTTGGCAAGCTACAAGTCATTGACAATACTGATATACCGCAACAAAACGGACTTTTTAAAGTTTTAGTACAATGTGAATGCGGTAGTCAGAAATATGTGTACAAACATAGCTTAGTCTCTGGAAATACCCAAAGTTGTGGTTGCACGAAAACAAAAGATATTAAATTAAGAGAGCAACATCCTAGAGAGTATAACTCGTGGAATTATATAAAACAGGTCTGCTATAATGAGAATCATCCTTTCTACAAGATGCATGGTGGCAAAGGAATAATAGTACATTCTGACTGGAAGGATGATTTTAGCCAATTCCTTATCGATGTGGGGACTGCTCCTCGCAATAGTATTATTGACCGTATTGATAGAACGAGCGATTACACACCAGGCAATTGCTTTTGGAGCAATCGTAAAAAGTACTGGAAAGAACTCGAACGAGCAGAAATTAACAAATTTAACAGAAGTTTCTACACCAAGACAAGTCAAGGTAAAGTAAAAATATCTGAATCAACAATTCGTTTGATTCGAGAAGACCACATAAGTGGAGAGGCTAATATAAACAGCATTGCTACCAAGTATAATCTCTCTCCAGATGAAGTAATAAATATTATATTTAACATTTAATAAAGGGCGTTGCTTATTTGCGGGGTGAACTAGCATCTCAAACCATTAATAATTGGTTAGAAATTTTCACTCTTCACCTTTACCTGCATCAGAGTTCAATTGCTTCTTCTTGGCTAATAATATTTTCACAGTGACGAAGCCATATGTAGTCACCTCCATAAAAAATATCGGCGCCTTTAAGCGGTTGATTCAACTCCCGAATCTAAAATACAGGCGCCAATCAATTACTTTATTTAACGAGTTCGAGCAAACCAGACATTTCTAATACTTTTTCGCTCCAAGCTGCGCTATTTGAGGCAACTTTTAATAGTTCAGCTTCTTGTTCCGTAATAGTTGACCAATTATGGCGCCAAGCAAGTAGTGTTGAGTGGAGTTCATTAAATTCTGAATCCATACTTTCTTTCTGTAGTAAGGAAACATAAAGTATGCTCTCGTCGAGGATAACCGAAGCTACCTCACGGTTTGCTTCACCTGCGAGTAACCATGCTTTAAAGCGCGATAATCCAGACGCAAGCTCGCCTAATTGCTGTTGGCGCCCAGTACGTAAAAATGATTTTTCGATTGAATTCCAATCTGGCATCATAATCCTCCAAGTAATCTAGTTGTAATTATAGTGATTCGTTCTCTGAGTTCTGGAGACTGTATTACCATTGTACGATTATTTTGGCTTGGGCGTATATTAATAATTGATTCAAAGTAAATTGTTTGTGTATATGGATTCCAATCGGCGCCCCACAAATCACGCTGTCTACTTCCATCTTTTAATAACACCTCCTCACATTCATAATGTTTTTCGCTACCAGCTGCAAGTATTTCACGCTCAATATCAACAACTATTTTAATGTACACTCCCCATATCTTTAACATTTCTTCCAACTGTTCACGAGTTGCACGTTCCCGAATAATATAAATCATTTACTCTCCTCATAAGCACCTAAATTAATTATATATTTAAGGAGAATTTATTCATAGTATCTAACGAAAATATTAATTTTAATATTCATAAGTATCTGAACACTTGGCTCCGTTTCACTGCTAAAAATTAAAGCACTGTGAATAAAGACAATTTACCTTCCTTAAGTAGCTCGTCTTAATGAGATTCAACAGTATCCAAAAATTTGACTTCTTGGTAAGTTAAATCTGGAATTTTAAGCAAAATTTCGAGTTCAACTGCAATCGGCTCGACATCAAAGTACTTTAGAAATTTTCCAAATAATATCCTAATAAATACGACTAGTTTATTAATATTTTTTACTCTTCTATTAGTTCATAAAGAGTACTTAACTAACGCGCTTTTTGTTTACGGCAGGTAAAACATAAGCTAGAAAAACTGAAGATGGAACTAACCAGGGAAATAAAATTCCGGCTGATATATAAAGTTGTAGTCCAACTAAACCATATATACCCACAGATAAAAGTGCGCTATTAGATATTTGTTGAAGTTTAGATTGACTCCAACTTTTTTGGGATAATACAATTACTGCGACTTTACCAATGATTACCGCTAATCCAAACATCCAAATACTGGGAATGGGAGTTACAAAACGGCGCCTTAAATAATGATGCGTCATATATGCTAAAGATTCACCACCTGTTAGCCAAGTTTGCTCTGTCCAATATTTTATTGCCGAAGGAGATGGAGAGCGGTCTGGTCGTCCTAGCGCTCTCCCTAAACGTTCATCCGAACCAGCAGCAATTATTACTACCTGTTTAGACAAAGATAATTTGTCTGTATATTTATTTTCCATCAATCTCCATGCAGGAATTTTTGTGTATGCTTGGTTAGGAGGAATTGAAAAGTCAATTATAGGGTAAATGCCAAAAAATGGGCGCCATTCTTTAAGTGCAGTTAAATTCTCTTTTTGGGGTAAATTTTTGTCGATAGCATCAAGTAACTGAGAGCGTAAATCAATATCTCCACTATTTGATGGTTTGGGCAGGTCAGTTATTTCTTGAGTTGCTAATTGAGTGATTGCCATCAAGTAGGAAAAAGGACATGCATCACGACAGTTTGCAGGTAACTCAACATAATTTAGGTGTGACTCTGTATAACCTTGTAAAGTCCAGTTACGGTTACGAATTCCATTTGCATCATTAACGCTTACTTCCTTACCTTCACCATTAAGAACAGTACCAAAGATAACCCATTTATTTTCATTGACCGCACGAGCAACAGCAGTTCCCAAATCTTTGTCAGCAGTTGGTGGATCTTTTTGCGGTGTATCAAGCACAAAATCTAAACCAATAACAGATGCATTTAACTTCCGCACACGTTCCATTAATTGTGCAAGGTAGCTGCGGTTCACGGGTAAAAGCTGGCTAGATGGTAGTTTACGCTTAACTATCGATTCAGTATCAATTTCTACTAGTGCTACTGGAGGAACTTCTGATTTGGAATATTGTTTAGTGACTTTACGGTAAACTGCTTGGGTAAAAACTCGTTGATCTATCAAAAAATCTTGAATCGGAATCATTGTAATAAAAAAAACGCTTGCTGCTAAAGCGACCGACTCTAATACTGTTGGCTTAATAAGGCGCCAATTTCTTTGAATAATATTACGATTAGGAGGAATACGAAATAATTCTGCTTCTGGGTGACAAAATACAGAAGGAACTAAATATGAAGATGGATAGGTATAAGATTTTTCAAGTCGAAGAAATTGTTTTGCTTCTGTTACCGACTCGTACACATCTAAGTCATTTGTTAACCCTTTACAAAAATGTACTAAAAATTCTTCAGCAACCTCGTTCTGTATTGCTTCGCGCATTACTACTACTTGACTTAAACCCAAATTTATTAAATACTCAGCAATATGTAATCCCTCGCAAGAATTAAAAATTGCTACTTTAAGTCCTCTATCTCTAGCTATACTTAATTGTGAACTAATTTCTTTCATGGGTATTGATACACCAGGAGCTATACCTATCTCACCTCCTATCATCGGAGCTTCATTACTATGTCCCATGAAAAACAACATATCCCAACCTTTTTCATCAATAAGCACATCGTTAATCTGCTGTGAACACGGTTTCACAATGAAGTGTACATCTAAAATACGAGATGCCGACTTTAAAATTTGCCTTTCTTGATGAAAATCTAATCCTGTATTATCGCCTGAAATTGCTAAAACGCGAGTACGTTTTCGAGGTGCCTGTTTTTGTACTGGAATTTTACCCCTGATATTTAATGATGTACGAATAATTTGAATTGCCTTTGCTCCATTGAAATATTCGCCACCTATATCCCAAGTTTCCCACGGTAAACGAGCTAATAAAGTTGATGCACAATTGAGAAAAACTTGTGCAGTGTTAGAACTTCCTAAATTTTCTGCAATAGTTGTACAAATTTCATATAATTCTCTGCCACGCAACCAATTCTGAAACTCATATATCAGCTGTGCTTCCGCTTGCACTACTTGCATGTACCAATCATTCGGTTGTCTATGCTTGCCACTTTCAGCTAACCTCCCCCTCATATTCCTAGTTTGGTAAAATTCTAAGTAAGCACGACGCCATTTTTCATATACCTCTGTTATTATTTTTGGATACTCTATTTCAACAGATATTCTCTGTCCTAGTTTCATAGACAATTCAAATAAGCAAATTTTCTCTACTTGCCGAACTTGTAAATAAAACCGCTCATGATAAAATGTCATAATAAAAAAAGTGAGTCAAAACACAAAGGTGGTATGAAATTAACGCCATCAAGCGTACTAATATTTACCCAAAAATTCTCAGAGTCGGCGCCTATAACTCGTGCATATATATAATTATAAGAACCTCTTTCTAACGTTTCTTCTAATAATGTTTGATTATCATCACTAATTTGAAGGGACACACTCTTATTCAAATAAGTACTTTGCTGTGGTGCCAATACTATTAATAATGTCCATTCTAATTCTTCCTCAAAATCAGAAAGATTCCATTTAGTCGCATATAAACGTAAAGCGTTATCTCCTAAAGTTAAGTCTTTATATACTCCTACAGCTTTATCTGGTACATAAACTCCATGATGCTTTTCTAAAATTTCAACGCATGAATTCAAATCAGATTGAACTGAAGAACGCAAGCTGGTTTGACGCAAAGGCACCAATTCCCAATCTGTATCAAATTTACCTTGCAACCATAAAGCAGTATTTATCGTCGGTTCAACACACGTTGCTCCCCAAACCCTTTCTAATAAAATACGGTTTAATAAATCGGTAACTCCTAATATTGGAACTGCGGCGCCATCAAATAACTCAGGAGTCTGTGTAACAATAGCACTAAACAGATTATCATCAGTTACACAAACTATCTCAACAGCAGACTCAAAATCTTTAACACTAGCTTCCCGTGCTTTATCTATAAAATCACGATTAACTGGATATATATTAACAATCGTTTTTACTATACGAATAACATTTTCTGCACTTTCCCCATCAAAAAAGTTCTCACACAAGTAACAAATTCTCTCAAAACCTATATCTGTAATATAGCAATCCTAAATCATTTGTGAAAAATCATAGTTGCTGATATGCTAAA
>ERZ1066118.313-NODE-313-length-49376-cov-11.404331_pt1 | contig 49376 bp, 51 predicted proteins | sample MGYA00382765_ERZ1066118 | MGnify/ENA primary metagenome ERZ1066118 (study PRJEB33369, sample SAMEA5778348) | biofilm metagenome | biome: Industrial cooling water; feature: Water cooling tower basin; material: Biofilm | place: United Arab Emirates | collected...
TTATGACCTACACTCAATTGACTCCGGCAGAAATAGAAACTTTTTGTCCTACAGTTGTTTTGGTAGATAGTAAAAATTACTTGTTAGAAGTACGCCGCTACGACGATTTGCTACTAGTTGGAGTTTAGGCAATAACAACAATATTGTCATTGGTAAGAGCAGGTCGATCGACTAACGTGGCAAAATGTACTGACGCACTCGCACCCGTACCATCGACATCAAAGAACAAGTTGCCATTCGCGGTGTTGTAAATAAACCGACTGTTAGGACTAATTGGTGCTGCACCCAGAACAAACTGTTCGGGAGTAATCTCAGTGTCAGCAGTCAGTCCACCCCCGAAACCACTAGCAGAGACAGCGATTAGATCCCGATAGTCACTATCCCCGTTTGCTACAAAGTTTTTGACTGTATCAATCCCTTCAGTTGGACTATTGAACACAAAGCGATCTTGTCCATTACTATCACCAGCGCTACCACTACCAATTAGAGTGTCCTTACCATTGCCACCAATCATCCAGGCAGCATTAACGGCACGCAGAGTATCATCCCCATTGCCGCCATCTAAATAGCTTTCATCACCTATCAGCGTGTCATTACCTTCCCCGCCATATACTTCACTTTCACCACCCTCCAGAGTGTCGTTACCGTTGCCGCCATCTATATAACCGCCAAAGTCAGCAGTTATCTTGTCATCACCGTTGCCGCCATACGTATCACCCCCCCAAAAATTGTATAGGGTGTCATTACCGTCTTCACCATAGATCTTGTCAGTGCCTCCCCTACCGTCGATGGTGTCATTACCAGCTCCACCCCTCAGGATGTTGTCGGCATCATTACCAAAGATCGTGTTGTCGAGGCTGTTACCTGTACCATTAATCGAATCGTTTCCCGTCAGAGTCAAGTTATTCAGCCAGTCTCCTAGTGTATAACTGACGGAAGACCTAACTGTATCAACACCCCCATCCTTGTACTCTCTAATAGTTTCAGTGGTGCTGTCTACGATGTAGGTGTCGTTGCCCTTACCACCAATTAGAGTGTCATTACCCGTGCCACCATCTAAGGTGTCGTTACCAGTACCACCATACAGTTTGTCGTTACCAGCACCGCCATCTAAGGTGTCGTTACCAGTACCGCCATACAGTTCGTCGTTACCTGCCTTACCAAACAGTTTGTCATTACCAGATGGACTATTTTCATTTCCCCCTTTTGCCCAGCCATAGATTTTGTCGCTGTTATTAGTACCGTAGAGGTTATCAGCGTTTTTAGTACCATAGATAGTAGCCATTTTCATTCCTCCAAATTTTCCTCACGTTCCACTGAGACTGAGAGCTAGACAAATCAATTCATCAGCTCAAAGCCCTTGGTTGTTTTACTTACTGCATTTGAGCTTTGTTATCGAACGCGATCGCCTGCTTTTTTGCCTTCAAAACCACTAGTTGAAAATCGATCGTTTGTAGAGAATCTAGGACAATTATTGCCAAGCTTTACCTCGATTTATTTCTAGCAGATCTACTGATGAGGTGGTTTACAACATGAGAAAAAAATTAAACTCGAGCGCTTTAAAATCTACTCATGACGTAATTTTATGCGAGAAATAAAAATCTAGTTTTTGCTTGCTTTTTTTCTCTAATTTAATTATCACTACAGTGCTTAAATTTTATACAAAAATGAAAAATTAATATAAAAAAAGATATAAAATGTATAATAACTTACCGAGTCAAATCTAATACAGGAAAGAGTTGCCCCTTTTTATTTAAAGTAGTATAAGTTTTGCATGTGAAAAAATTTAGTCAACCACCTCAAGTCAGTCTGAGGGAAAATCAAGTACAAAAAGTCACAGGTTTAACAGTAACTATATTTACTAAAAAATGCAGTAGGCTCAAAATTTGTTATGCTTAGATAACTTTCTGCTGTTTATACGACACTAGGAATTGATTTAAATGTGGTAATTTACTCTTGTTGTCACTAAGCAAGTTAAAATCTCTTCAGTCTCGGAAACTAAACTGACATGCGAGCAGATTTTCTTTTTCCTATGTTTTCGCGTTTGCTTACCTCTTTGTTTGGCTCTTGTTGCTAAAGCGATCGCAACTTGGCACGATCGCCTTTTCTCTACAGCACTTATTGCGAGAGCAACTTAGGTATAATACACTAGGTTTTCTCAGGCAGTTGATTTTTCACTTGCAACAGGAACAGTAGCAGTCAACACCCTTCACAGAAAAAGGGCATAGATTTATGAAGAAACTAGTCAAAGGGCTGCGGGATTTCAAGACCAATTACTTTTCGACCCACACGGAACTGTTTGAACAGCTGGCTCAGGGACAGAAACCGAGAGTTTTATTTATCAGTTGTTCCGATTCCCGCGTCGATCCTAATCTGATTACTCAAACAGAAATTGGAGAATTATTCGTCATTCGCAACGCTGGAAATATTATCCCACCTTACGGGGCAGCTAATGGCGGCGAAGGCGCAGCGGTAGAATATGCAATTCATGCCTTGGGAATCGAGCAAATTGTGGTCTGCGGACACTCCCATTGCGGCGCGATGAAAGGACTGCTGCAATTGGAAAAACTCGAGGAAGAAATGCCTTTAGTTTACGATTGGCTGAAGCACGCTGAAGCTACTAGGCGATTGGTAAAGGAAAATTATCAGACTTATCAGACAGAAGAATTATTAGAAATTGCGATCGCGGAAAATGTTTTAACCCAGATTGAAAATCTCAGAACTTACCCAGTCGTCCACTCTAGAATGTATCAAGGGAAGCTGAAAATTTACGGCTGGATCTATCACATTGAAACTGGGGAAGTATTAGCTTACGACCCCGACAGCCACTCTTACGTCCATCCTCAGTCCCAACTTGCCGAATACGATCCCCTAGATAGACCAGTCGCAGGAGAATTTACCATTAGTAATGCTCCTCCTCCTCCCATCGCCTGCGATTTCCCTCATCGCCAGCACTATGAAGTTGTTAGTAGTGCAGATAATGGAGGTTTACAAGGATCTTCATCTATATCATGGCTGTCTCCAGAACAAGCAGAGCGGATTTATCGGGGTTCTAATGGTAAGAAATGATGTATGGTGGGCATTGCCCACCTTATGTAGATACTAGGTTGGGAAAATCTTCGTACCACTCACTATGGTTACCTGTATGATTATCCATTCCTGGTTTAGTCAGACAGCCTTTAGGTGGAATATAACTATCAATTCTTTTTGATGGTTGTTCGTACCACCCAATATTAAAAGCGCAAAGCATGGGAAAAAAATACATGGAGGAATACGGTAAACGATCGTGAATCCACCATGCTAGCGGTCGAAAATCACCAGTTTGTTCGTAACGATCTAAATACCAATTCACGACTATACAAGCCATTGCACCCATTTTGCCTTCGTGTAACTCATCCCAAGTATGGCTAGCGGCGTTGTCTTTACCACAATTATGTCCCTTCTCGTTACAAAATAAATTGAGTTCTTTCGACCTGTAACCCGAACGAATGGTAATTCTGCCAAAAGTTGCTTGTAATGGTTCGAGCAATTCTTCACACAAACGTTTACCCACTTCAATAGCAAGATCTGGATTATCGGGAATATTTGGTTTTCCGTAAAAGTTAGCAACTTCACTGTACAAAAAATCTCTAAAAAAGAAGTTTTTTGATAAGCGAATTCGACCGAGATTTTCTAAACTCTCAACTGTTTGAGGTTTTTTCATTATGGTGAGAATTTACGCTAAAATTAGACGCTTGTAAGGCGATCGTTGTCTACCCTACTTCAGTAAAAATCTCTCGGTCAACAGTGAATTTGCGTAAGCGCAGCTACCAAAGCCAACAGTATCAAAGTAAGGTGGATATTGCCAACTCTACTGCAAATGACTACTACCTTTGTACTAACGTGCGAGAAATAGTAGTAACAAGCTGGCTAATTTCTTGCAGCTTTTGTGCCACTTCTCCACTTGTAAACATTGCCTCTGCTTGAGTAATTCCTGCACTAATATCTGGACAAACGCCAGCACGCCATAAATAAAACCCACCATTCCAAATAGCCGATTGCATTAATTCCGAGGGTTTTCCTTGCAATACCGATCGCATATCTGCTACTAAACGTTCTGTCGTATCGCAGGGAACATTGTAGCTGCTAAAACCATAATCGCGGGGCGAAAGGTGCAGGCGCTCGATCGCAATTAGCCCCGATTCCTCGGTTGCGTTGGGTGTAGATAAACCGATAATATTCGTCCGTTCGCGGGGTAAATCGCAACTACCTTCTAATCCTTTTACTGTCGCAAAGTTGTTTGTACCGCGTAAAGACAAGGCAACTTGGAACATATGCTCTGTGGGAGGATGGACGTATCCCGCTACAATTTGTGCTGCTCCTGCATAAGGACACCACATTAATTCCATCGTGGCAAAAGGCGGACGCTTACCAATTTGATCGCGGTATTCAAATATTTTTTGGGCTAGAGGAAAATGTTGGGGCAAATAGATAAAGCCCAAGCCTGTAGTGGTGAATACTTGCTGGGTTTGGTCTAAAGCAAGTTGCGTCCAATCGACTCCTAAACCTTGCCAGATCTCCACCAGTGGTACGCCGTACTTAGTCGGCATACGATCGCTACCATGCATTATCGTAGGTTGCCCCGCAGCCGTTAGCAAGAGGGCAGTGAGAGGACTAATCGGCGCAGTGCGATCGCGCCCATCGTAGGGAATGCCCAACACCATGACCGGACGGGAACGAGCGATCGGTTGTAGTCTTGGGCCCAGTTCATCATAGGCATCAAGCATACCTGCCAATTCAGCCCCCGTAGGACGCTTAATCCGGTGAGCAATCAGAAACGCACCAATCTGAGCAGGAGTTGCTTCCCCCAACAACATCATGCGGGTTGCTACGGCTGCTTCTGTGCGAGTTAAGTCCTCTCCTGTATGATTACCGCTTCCCACTTTCCGCAGTAAATCCCTAAATGCGTTGCTCATGATGTGACTGCTCGATCGAAATTCTCAAAATTCTAGTACTCTTGCATTACTAAATTCTAAAGAATGCCATTGTGATAAGTGGCAAGTGGTAAATTATCTCTCAACTGCCTCAGCTCCCTTAATTTTTCTAACTCTCCTATACTCAGTTTAGGTGGTACGAGTTCTCGCACTAGTTGCCAGAAATATTGAATGGGTGGGATGCTGAGTCGATCGTGACTTGTCACCATTACGACTTGACGAGATAAGCTAGACTCTGGTGCAAGAGAACCATTGCTGTCAGTGTTAGCGATGGGACGCACGGCAAGAGTGGGATCGAGACGCGATTCTACTAGGGCAGACTGCGGCAATAAAGCGATCAGCTCTCCTTGTCGCGCTACTCCCCGAAAGGCATCGAGAGTATTCACTTCTAGCACGGCTTGGAGCTTAGCACCTAGGCGATCGAAACGCTCCTGTACTAAACGCTGCATTCCATAACCGTCTTTAAATACAACTTGAGGGTAGCGGATGAGTTCCAACCAGGGAATCTGCTCGTATTGTGCCAACGGATGATTTGCTCCCACCAAAACCTCAATGGATTCATCGTATAGCACTTCCGTCACCATTTCTGGGCTGGTAGTTAAGAAACGATTGTTCATGACGATCGCCAAATCCACCAGTCCATCCTTGAGGACTTTTAAAGCGCGATCGCTTCCCAATGCCGTAACGCGCAATTGGACATCGGGATAATTGCGACAGAACTTTTGCAGTACCGGAGGCAAATAATGGGCGCACAAAGAATGGATTGCCGCAACACACAATTCCGGTTGTTTTCCCGCCATCAAATCTGCCAACTCTTCGGTAACGTAGCGCCATTCCTGGCAGATCTTACGGGCGCGGGGTAACAGTCGCTCTCCTGCCAAAGTCAGCTTAGCTTGTGCTGTCCGATGAAATAGCTGCACTTCTAAGTCTGCTTCCAAGGCTTGAATTTGCCTGCTAATTGTCGATTGGGTAACTCCACATTTGCGTGCTGCTTGCTGAAAGCTACCTGATTCCGCGATCGCCAAAAAGGCTTGCAACTGCTCTAGCCGCATGATGATGTAGCCTGAATTACATTTAAGGCATCAATCTAAGTTAACCGATCTCGGCTCAAGGTTTAGTAGAACTTGATACAGCTCAACAGCGATCGGTGGAGAGTGAGTAGTAATGTGGCTGGGTGCTAATATGCGATCGAACTGACTTTGATACAGAAGTATGCCAATGTAGATATTGCATAAAACTGCAACCAAAATAGTAAGGTACTTTCACTATCAGAAGGATGACTTTTTTTAACTAACCTCAGTATTAATAGGAAAAAATTCACTAAATTTTTGTGAGTTTCGATCGGCAAGAGCAGTCGGAAGTATCTCACGCACTAAGTACCACTCACTACTATCAACTGTTTGCCATTTCCAACAACTGTGCTTCACTCAGTATAGAAATTCCAAGTTTTTGTGCCTTTTCTAATTTAGAGCCAGCTTCTTCGCCAACGACGAGGTAATCTGTTTTCTTACTCACTGAATCCGTTACCTTACCTCCAGCCTTTTGAATCAAATCTTTTGCCTCATCCCGCTTCAGCGTGGGTAAAGTGCCAGTAATGACAAAAGTTTTGCCTGCCAGTGGTAAGGATGCGTCATTTTGTCGTGACTCTTCAACCGCTTCTCCAGCCAACTGCAAACCAGCTGCTCGCAGTCGATCGATTAAAGTTTGATTTGCTGGAATGCGGAACCAATCGTAGACCGAATGAGCAATTTCTGCCCCAATTCCATAAACTGATTCAATTTCTGTAGTTTTAGCTGTTGCTAATTGCTCCACTGTAAAAAACTTTTGCGTCAATACTTGAGCGTTGACGCTGCCTATGTGACGGATACCCAAACCGTACAATACCCGCGACCAAGGTTTACTTTTAGAAGAGGCGATCGCCTGCACCAATTTTTCTGCTGACTTCTGTCCCAGGCGTTCTAACTGCATCAATTTTTCAGCATTCAAATTGTAGAGATCGGCAACAGAATGAACCACTCCCCGATCGACCAGTTGGTGTACCAGCTTTTCTCCCATACCATTAATATCTAAAGCATCTCGACTTACCCAATGTTCTAACGCCCCTTTGAGGATTGCCGGACATGAAGCATTAACGCAGCGCGTCACCGCTCTTTCTTTGATGACGGGTTGGCTGCACGTCGGACAGTGGGTAGGCATTTGAAAAGGTTGGGTTCCTGCGGGACGTAGTTCTTGCAACACCCGCACGACTTCGGGAATAATTTCCCCTGCTTTACGAATAATTGCAGTATCGCCGACGCGAATATCTAACTGAGCCACGCGATCGCTATTGTGTAAAGTAGCGCGAGAAACTGTCGTTCCTGCTAATTGTACCGGACGCATAATTGCCATCGGAGTCAGCGCCCCCGTCCGTCCTACATTTACCGCAATCTCTTCGACACGGGTAGGAGCTTCCTCTGCTGCATATTTCAAAGCGATCGCCCACCGGGGGAACTTTTGCGTAAATCCCAATTGCTCTTGGAGGGGTAACGAATTTATCTTCACTACCACCCCATCTGTCATGTAGGGTAGATTTAGCCGTTCGGTATCCCAATATTGATAATATTCGGCAACAGCCTGCACTGTAGGGCATAACTGGCGATGGGGATTTACCTTAAATCCCATCTGCTGCAATAACTCTAAAGCTTCCCATTGCGTCTGGTAGACACTAGCATCATCTCTACCCGCAACGTGCAATGTATAAGCAAAAAAATCCAATCGCCGTCGATCGACAACGCGAGGATCGAGTTGGCGCAACGTCCCCGCCGCCGCATTGCGAGGGTTAGCGAATGGTGGTTCGCCCTTTTGCGATCGCTCTTGGTTAATTTGCTCGAATATATCTAGGGGTAAAAATGCCTCTCCTCTGACTTCTACCCTTGTGGGAGGATTGTCCAACTGCAATCGCAAAGGAATCGAACGGATTGTCTTGACATTCTGGGTAATATCTTCACCCATCACGCCATCACCCCTAGTTACTCCGCGCACTAGTAAACCATTTTCGTAAGTTAGGGCGATCGCGGAACCATCTATTTTGAGTTCGCAGACATAAAGGGGAGTCGGGAGTCGGGAGTCGGGAGTCGGGGAATTTTGAATTTTAAGTTGCTCCCTTGCTCCTAGTCTCCCCTGCTCCTCTGCTTCCTTGTCTTCCTCCAACATCTTCAACACAAAACTAGGGGCATTCCGCCGCCACCGTTGCTCCCAAGCCTTCAATTCGTCAATGTTAAAGGCATTTTCCAGACTGTAAAGCGGGATGTTGTGGCGTACTGAAGAGAATTGAGTAGCGGGTTTTTCTCCCACCCGTTGCGTCGGACTATCAGGGGTAATTAAGTGCGGATATTGGGTTTCAAGTTCCTGTAATTCCCGATACAGTTGGTCGTAGACTGGATCTTCCATTATCGGGTTGTCTAGGACGTAGTAAGCATAGCTAGCGTTTTGCAATAACTGCTGCAATTCCCGTACTCGCTGTTCCACCAATATCTCCTTTATTTCCTAGATCGCGCCTAGCGTTTTCAGTTCTCCACTTTATCTAGATCCATCTATCCTTAACAAAGGTGTTTTGAACGAAAACGACATACTTTTCTAGATTACTGAGTTTAATCCCCATCGTCGTCCCTATGGAGGACGTTTACTAGTTTATTTGTACTATTTTAACTCAATAAACGTTGAAATATCTCATTAAATCTTTATCGTGTTTTACAACTTCAGGATTACAAATTGAATCGTTTAGACAAATAATCTGAAGATTTAGTCGAGCAGTTCGATTTTTTGTTAATTAGAACCGATTTATTTACCAGTAATAATTTTAATTCTGAGTTAATCGAGCCTTAATTTAAAAACCTTATATTCACTGATGAGCTAGCTAATTCAATAGTCGAGTTAGCATCAACTTCTACTGAAAATAAATAGCTAATTACCAAATACCAGCTATCAATTATCAATTTCCATGCCATGAGGAGTGAAAATATGTTGCGTCTTTCTCGCTTAATCGTGCTAGCATCAGCAGTTGTGGCGCTCATTGGGACAGATAGAGTGGATGCTCAACGATCGCAAGCCAATACTTTAACAGGTAAGCCACCGATTGTCATCGGACACAGAGGCGCAAGCGGCTATCGTCCAGAACATACTTTAGCAGCATATGAGTTAGCGATCGCCATGGGTGCAGACTACATCGAACCGGATTTAGTTTCTACTAAAGATGGTGTCCTCATTGCACGGCATGAAAATGATATTACAGGAACGACAGATGTCAGCGATCGTCCAGAGTTTGCTAGACGCAAAAAAACTAAAACAATTGATGGTGTAGAATATACCGGATGGTTTACTGAAGACTTTACCTTAGCTGAAATCAAAACACTTAGAGCTAAAGAGAGAATTCCAGAATTGCGTCCAGGTTCGGCACAATTTGACGGACTTTATCAAGTGCCAACTTTGCAAGAAGTCATCGATTTAGCTAAACGCAAAAGTATTGAAACTGGAAGAGTTATCGGAATTTATCCTGAAACAAAGCATCCCACTTACTTCGATTCTATCGATCTATCTTTGGAAGAACCGCTAGCTAAAGTTTTACGACAGAATAATTTAGATGATGCTGACGATCCAGTATTTATTCAATCTTTTGAAACTGAAAATTTAAAACAATTAAACAAATTGGTCGATGTTCCACTGGTACAATTATTTGATGAAGCGGATGCCCAACCCTACGATTTTGTTGCTAGCGGCGATTCGCGTACCTATGGCGATCTGACATCTCCTGAAGAACTAGCCAAAATTGCTGAATATGCAGATGGAATTGGACCTTTTAAAAGATTAATTATTCCCAGTCAAGCTGTGAATGAAAATGGAGATGGTAAGCCAGATGATGTCAATGGCGATGGAGAACTTAGTGAAGCTGACAGGCGCTTAGCAACCGAACCGACATCTTTAGTAGATGACGCACACGCCGCAGGTTTACTCGTGCATCCTTACACTTTCCGCAACGAATCTTTCTATTTAGCTGTAGATTACGCTAATAACCCAGAAGCAGAATACGAACAATTTTTCCGTTTGGGTGTGGATGGCTTATTCAGCGATAACCCAGATACAGCTTTTGTCGTCCGCAACCGTATCGCCTGTGGAACGCAAAATCCGAAATATAGCCAACAAGGAAGAAATCGCCGCGTTTGGACTCCTGGGGGTACGGGGAATCCTTGTCGGTAAAATGTCACGCAAAGACGCAAAGGGTACTTAGCGGCTTCGCGTCTTTGCGCGATCGCAAATATAAAGATGTCATTTAGCTGAGAAATCGATTATCCTCTATCTAGCTACAATTTTGAGGAAGTAGAGATGAGGATCTGGATAGCCTGCTTTTTCATCTTATTTGCGATCGCTCAGTTATTCGACTGGATGAAACAGCTGTCTCTGCCGTTACCTATTTATATTTTAGGAGGATTATTTTTAGCAATCGCCTCGAATTCTAACAAAAGCATTTTCGGTAAAGTTATTGACGATTTATTAGCAGGTGCTGGTTACCCTGGAGATCGATCCATATCAGATAGTAGCGATCGCATTTTAGATGAAACAAAATCATAATTCAGTTATCAGTGACTAGTGGCTAGTGACTAGATATTAAGAATCCAGCTAGCACTGCGATCGCAAACTACTCTCTTTCTTACTACTCGCTTCTCCTATCAGTTTAGAAAACTAATGAAAACAGAAATATTTGTCATAAATGTAACTACAGCACCAATAATAACTCCTTTCATTCTGCCCCGTTGTTGAGTGCGTTTTAACCATAGAATAATAGGAATCGCATAGAATAATTGCCATATTCCTATATAAAAACCCACTAAAATTGTATTGGCAGCCCACAAAGTATTAAACGTGCCCACAAAAAATGACACGACTTTTAATATTGTTAAAATAGCCAGATGAATTCCCAGTAAAAAAAATAATCCGGAAAGTATTTTTTGGAATTCTTGCTGATTGAATCTTTTTTTAGCTTTCATTATTACTAATACTCGATTAGCTATACTTTTATTCACACTGACAACCAACCGCTAACAACAGAAATTTCTCATCTACCCATATTCCGTTTTAGCTTTTCCAACTCATCGTCAGTTTCCCAACGGCGAAAAGCTGCTTCTAAATCGTCTGCACCGCTAGAAAAATTGCGAGTTTGATTCCAGCCAGCTGTATCAAAGCGTTGAGAAGATTGAGTGGCGCGGTTAGCTTGTACTTGTGCGGCTTTTGCTTGTAACTCCTGGCGACGTTGCTGTACTTTTTTGAGCAATTCTCTAGCTTGATTAATCCGTTCCTTAATTCCTTGCATTTGTCCCCAGCGTTGATTGCCCTCACGCAATAACGCTGCTTCTCGTTGCTGTGCTGGTTCCGCTAAGTCAAGCCGATTAGCTGCTTTCGCCTTTTCAATCCGAATGTGCCATTTCTGAATTTCTTGCGCTGTCGCTAGAATTTCATCCTGCGATCGCTTTTCTTGTAACTGGAGTTCTGCAATTAACTTTAAGGTGTCTTCCTCTTGTTGCCGTAACTGTTCCAGTAGTGCTTCTAACTCTAAATGAGGATTGTTCCGCAAGAATTCTTCTAAACGGCTTTCCAAAAAACGGCTGAAATCGTCAAATAAACCCACTGTTCAGAACTCCAAAATGAGGGGACGAGAAGAGAAGTCAAAAGTCAAAAGCTAAAAGTCAAAATTTCCCGACTCCCGACTCCCGACTCCCTTATTATGCTAATACTGTCGATGCCGCAGAGGTAGCAATTCGAGATCGCACCTCCAAGTAAACCAGCAGTGCGTTTACATCCGCTGGATTTACGCCACCAATTCGCGCTGCTTGTCCGATGGTCAACGGTCTGACTTTAGCAAGTTTTTCCCGCGCCTCTTTCGAGAGAGTGTCAATTGCCCCATAATCTAAATCTGGAGGTAGGGAACGATTTGCTTGACGGGCGATTTGGTCGATTTGATTTTGCTGGCGTTGTAAATAGCCAGAATATTTAATTTCGATCTCCGCCGCTGTTTTTTCTACCGTACTCAGATCGGTATTGCCCAATCCGTGAGTTTCTAAATTAGCGTAGTGGAAGCCAGGACGACGTAACAAGTCAGCTAGAGTAATCGAACCTTTGATTGCTTGTTGAGTTGCAGTAGCGATCGCAATTCCTACTTCTTCCTGTTCCTTGACTCGCGTGGTGTGCAACCGTTCTTTTTCAGCGGCGATATTTGCTTGCTTGTGCGTAAATAACTCCCAACGGCGATCGTTAATTAAACCGATTTCCCTGCCTATGGGAGTCAACCGACGATCGGCATTATCCGATCGCAACAATAACCGATATTCCGAACGACTGGTCAGCATTCGGTATGGTTCGCGCAAGTCTTTGGTACACAAATCGTCAACCAACGTGCCAATGTAACTCTGTTCGCGAGGAAATACGATAAATTCTTGGTGACGCACGAATCGCGCCGCATTGACTCCTGCAACAAAACCTTGGGCTGCGGCTTCTTCGTAACCCGTCGTCCCGTTAATCTGTCCCGCACAGAATAAGCCTTCAATTTTCTTCGTCATCAGCGTGGGATAACACTGCGTTGCAGGTAAATAATCGTATTCCACCGCATAAGCAGGACGCAGCATAGCGCAGTTTTCTAAACCAGGAAGCGATCGCAGCATTTGCAACTGGATTGCCTCTGGTAGCCCTGTAGAAAACCCTTGAATGTACAGTTCGGGAATATCTCGCCCTTCCGGTTCGATAAAGATTTGGTGGCTTTCCTTATCGGCAAACCGAACGATCTTATCCTCAATACTGGGACAATAACGCGGTCCCTTCGCATCCACCCAACCGCCATACACGGGCGACAAGTGCAAATTCTCTCGAATAATTCTATGGGTTTCTGCCGTCGTGCGGGTGAGGTAGCAAGGCACTTGTTCCCGTTCTACCCACACGTCAGGATCGAAACTAAACCAGCCGACTTCCTCATCCCCTGGCTGAATTTCCAAATTACTATAATCTACCGATCGCTTGTCTACCCGCGCGGGGGTTCCCGTCTTCAGCCGTCCGGTTTCAAAACCTAGCTTATTTAAAGTCTCCGTCAGTCCTTCTGCGGCAAATTCTCCTGCCCGTCCCGCAGGCATGGACTTATTACCCACCCAGATCCGTCCGCCGAGGAACGTCCCTGTTGTTAGTACGACTGCTTTGCACTCAAACGCCACGCCGAAGTAAGTTTCTACTCCGATAACTTCGTCGTTTGTACCCAGGACTAAATCTGTTACCATCCCTTCGCGAATCGTCAAATTCTCTTGGTTCTCGACGATGCGCTTCATGACAGCGGCATACTCCCGCTTATCTGTCTGCGCCCGCAACGCCCATACAGCAGGTCCTCTTGAAGCATTGAGTATTCGCTTTTGCAGATAAGTGCGGTCTGCCATTTTGCCAATTTCTCCCCCCAAGGCATCCACTTCATGCACGAGTTGGGATTTAGCGGGACCTCCTACTGCTGGATTGCAGGGCTGCCAAGCAATTTTGTCGAGATTCAGCGTCAGCAGCAAAGTTTTACAACCCAGGCGTGCTGAAGCTAGGGCAGCTTCACAGCCAGAATGCCCTGCACCGACGACAACAATATCGTAGGCATCGAGAAATTGAACGGAGGTATGCGATCGCATCGTCTTGCTTGACTTAAAAGCAGTAGTTACCAATCTCGATTGTAACCGTTTCCACCGTCTCCGAAGTTTTGGCGATCGCTTCACATTTTATTTGCAGACTATCTAGCAGTTCTACTGAGGAAATTTACCATAAAGATACTCTAATTTAGATGTGAATAGCTTGGAATCTGATAAAAATTCACGTATGTTTGGTGTTTTCAGTCTTCTCTATCGCAAATGGCTGAGTAAATTAGAATACTTACTCATAGCAGTTTCTATTTTTAGCTTTGTTGCTTCTTTTTCAGGTAATAATAGCTTTATTATTCTAACTCCTATCTTTTTATTCTTCTCTCTACATGCTAATATAGCTAAACAAAAGCAGTTGAATGAAAACCACCAGCAACACGATCGCGTTTTTCAATTAGAACAGTTTGTATTATCTCGCGATACCACCCTTGCTGACATCCAAGCCTCATTATCCGAATTCGATAAGCTATACCTAGAATTTACTCAAATTCAGCAACGACTTCTGCTTATAGAAGATTTTTTAAAACCGTACAAAATCGATTCTCAAAACTTGAATCTACAGCAACTCCTTAACGGATTAGAAGCGAACATCAAAAGAACAGAGCGGCAGTACAATCAAGGTAAGATATTAGAATTTCAACTAAAATTACAAGAGCATATCGCTCAAATAGAGGAGCAATTATCGCATAATTCTCAAAGTCATATATCAGATTCCGAGCATTCTCAAGAAAACAATCAGATTTTTATTCAGCAGATTCAAGATTTAAACGCTCGGATAGCAAGTTACTCAGAAATTCAAGCTGAAGATCGAGTTCAACAGATACAAATTGATGAGAAAATTCAAAAATTAGAGCGACAATTTAATAGCCTCCCATTCATTGAATTTCTAAGTCGGATAGCACAACTAGAAGAGCTTAACGAACAAGTAAAAAATAGCTTAACAGAATCTAAGCGCGTCACAAAAACTCTTAAAGGAGAGGTTGAATCGGTCAGTCAAAAACTCCAATGTATAATTACAACAGCCTCAACTGCAAAAACTGAAAACTGCGATCGCCAGCCATCTTCAGAACTGCAAGCAAGCTACGATCGAAATGCAGAAATGACTCAGCGCCTTGCTAGAGAAATTAGCTCTTTACGCAAACAAACGCAAGCAATTTTGAGTAGTTTATCAGCTAGAATCACCCAGCTACGCATAGAGGTCGATAAGCAGCAACACCATTCTGAGAAATCTCCAGCTAAAATCCCTGTAAATACAGATGAATTAGCAACCTGGGCGGGAGAAATTGGCGATCGCATTCCCCAGAAATAGGAAAATAAAACAACATAAGAATAGTTTCATCTCAGTAGGGGCGTACAGATGTACGTCCCTACAAATTTTATGGATGGTACGAGATTTGATTTCAATAACACCCTGTAGATTGTTGACAAATTACAACCTACCATCTAGCATCGATCGCTAAAATGTCTAGTAAACATGCCCTTACACAACACGAAGATTCGATGCAAGGAACCAAAGCAACGATCGATCTGAAGAACTACGAAGTTTTAACCTTTGACTGCTACGGTACGATGATTGACTGGGAGACTGGAGTTCTAACAGCGATCGCTCCGATTCTTTCCAACCATAGTATACAACTAACCGACGAGCAAATTTTTGATGCTTTCAGCGAAATAGAGAATGAAGTAGAAGCACGCGAGTATATTAAGTATCGGGAAGTTTTGAGAAAAGTCATACAAAAAATGGGCGATCGCTTCAACTTTACACCACATCCTACCGAAGTAGATGCGTTGGCTAATTCTCTCCCAAATTGGCAACCATTCCCCGATACAATAGAGGCATTAAAAGTATTAAAACAGAAATTCAAATTAGCTGTGATTTCTAATGTAGACGACGATCTTTTTGCTAAAACAGCACAACATTTGCAGGTTGAATTTGACTACGTAATTACAGCAGAACAGGTAAAGAGCTACAAACCATCTCATGATAATTTTCACGTAGCTTTTGATACAATCGGCTTGCCTAAAGAGAAAATTTTACACGTTGCGGCTAGCGTGTATCACGATATCGTACCAGCTAAAGCTTTGGGAATGATTGCGATATGGGTAAATCGGCGCGGAGTTAAGCAAGATTCTGGTGCAGATTTAGAAGTACCGGACTTAAAAACTTTAGCTGACATAATTGGTTAAAAGCAGCGATCGCCGCAAACACGTGCAGGTTGATTTTTAACACTTCCTTGCGGGAAAGAATTTTTACTATTAATACTTAGTATAACTGAGCTATTAGGAGCAACAAAGCCGAAACTGTTGTTTTAAGCATGTTTTTAGCCTACGAAAACAATAAATCACTATTACGGTCACTTGACTTAAACAATACCTATGTTGCTAAACTAGTCAACAACTTAAACAACAACTATGTTGCTTAAGTAGATGAGAGACGCACTGACAATTATCTGACGCACGCATTCGCTCAGCTATAAACAGTTAGCTGAGTAGAGCATTGAAGCAGCGTTGCTTGTCTTTGGCACGGTACTAATTTATTGCCGAGCGAGGTAGTTAAGGCATCAGCTCGTAGTGTGGGGAGAAGTTTGACGATCGAGACAGAAGTAGATCGCGTTTTTGTCGAGATTCGGATTAACTATAACGCGATCGGAGGGTTGGCAAACCTTATTCCTAGCCCACTACAGGTTGAGCTACAGAGTAAGAGGAGATGAACATTCAAGTTGGTGAGCGGATTTCAGCAGAATTAGCAACGAACTCCCATTGAAGCCAGCATTCAGCACTCAAATGTGGCATTTCTTCAGGAGTAAACTGAGTTTTCAAAGGTTGCAATCATCATGATTCAAGTACCCGATCGCGTTTCGCAAAATCAAAGTACCGTTCTATGCTGCTACATCAATACTACTAACAGCCTTCAAGTTGCCCGCATCACCAATATTCCTCACTGGTGGTTTGAGCGAGTCGTGTTTCCAGGGCAAAGATTATTATTTGAAGCCGTACCAGATGCCCAGTTAGAAATTCATACAGGCGCGGCGAGTGGCTCGATTTTGTCGGATAAAATTCCTTGCGATCGCCTTTGCGTCTGCGAATCATCAGTTCATGCTAAAGACGGTAAATTCAAAGCCCAACTGTTAGCACTTGAGTGAGTGCAACTGAAGTTTAGTAGACTAAGGCAGGAAAACCAAGACTATGGACTACTTTGATTATGATGTCGTCATTATTGGTGGCGGACCAGCAGGTTGTAGTTGTGCGCTCTACACGGCACGCTCTAATTTGAAAACAGTCGTTCTCGACAAAAATGCACATGCTGGAGCCTTGGCTATTACCCACAAGATTGCTAACTATCCAGGTGTGTGGGGTGAAGTAGGCGGACACGAGTTATTGGAAGTGATGCGCGCTCAGGCAATTGAATTTGGAGCCGAATACAAGCAAGCGCAGGTTTTCGCGATCGATTTCAGCGAGCTTCAGAAAAAAGTCTACACTCCACAGGGTACGTTCAGATGCCGCGCTCTCGTACTTGCTACTGGCGCGATGAGTCGAGTTGCTTCGATTCCTGGCGAGGCAGAGTATCTCGGTCGGGGAGTGAGTTACTGCGCTACCTGCGATGGGGCTTTCTTTCGCGATCGCGAGGTAGTTGTGGTTGGTAGTAGCCCTGAAGCAATTGAAGAAGCCTTGGTGCTGACTAAATTTGCTTCTACAGTCCACTGGGTAAATCCTAAAGAGCCGACAACAACCAACGGTTATGTCGAGGATCTACTGGCTCATCAGTCAGTTAAACTGTGGAGCAAAACCCGCTTGCTGGCGATCCACGGTGAGGAAAGTGGTGTCACATCTGTGGAAATACTTCCCAAAGGTCAAAGTCCCATCTCAATTGCTTCAGTTGAAGGTGTCTTTATCTATCTACAGGGAGCTAAACCAATTACAGATTTTTTAGGCGGTCAAATTGAACTCAAACCCGATGGTGGCGTTCAAGTCGATGAGATGATGCAGACCAACATACCAGGAGTCTGGGCGATCGGCGATATTCGCAACACGCCTTTTAAGCAAGCAGTAGTTGCAGCTTCAGATGGTTGTATTGCAGCAATGGCGATCGACCGATACCTCAATCAACGCCTAAACATCAAACCCGATTGGAGTTAAGCACAATCTGAATTCCAGAGCATTTCATGTCTCAATTAGAGCAACAAAACTTGGCATGGTGGGTAGAAATCGTCACCGATCGCCCACCTTGCACCCACTACTTTGGACCTTTTGCTACAGCTAGGACTGCCAAACTTGCTCAGATAGCACGCATGGAAGATTTCGAGCAGGAAGGAAGCAAGATCGTTTTTGTAGCCGTCAGACGATGCCAATCGCAATTGCTAACCAGCTTTGACAATGAATAAATCTATATAGTTTTTATAGGCAGGCTATATAAAGAGCGATCGCACTGATACTCTTCGCGAAATATTGCATAATACAGCACATCTAATCCTTCTTTATTAATGCGCCGAACAAATCTCATATCTACTCTTTCCATTACTCGCACCGAGGCAACATTTTCAACATCTGTAGCAGTAATAATTTGCTGAAATTTATGTTCTGCGAATCCATATTGAATCATGGCTGCTGCAGCTTCTGTGGCTAGTCCTTTTCCCCAATATTGAGGTGATAAACCATAAAGAAGTTGCAATTCTGGTGGATTATCGTAGAAGAATCGGAAGCCGCAAAAACCGATTAATTCTGAAGTATCTTTGAGAAAGACACTCCACTGACCAAAACCGTGTTGTTCAAAACACTTTGCATTATTTTCTATTTCTGTAGCGACCCACTCTCGGGGCATAATTTTATCGTCACATAAGTATTTTCTGACTTGAGGATCGATGAAGATGCGGTGCAGTGCATCCAGATCTTCAATTGCATAAGGGCGTAGTTGAAGACGAGATGTATGAATTTCTACAAGAGAAAGCATAAATAGTAAGTCAAAAGTTAAAAATTAAAAGTCAAAATACTTAAATTTCAGTTTAGAGAGATTTAAGTATTGACTACACTGAGTTTGAACGAATTTCAGTAATAATTTAAGATATGTATTGTTAAATAGAAAGCTTAAACCTCCGTATCTTGCCTCAACCACTTTTCGACAGTTATCGGCTGATAGTTAGCTAATAAATCGAGTAGATCTTCCGGTGACGATGCCTCTAATACCAAAGAACGCAGTTCCGGTTTTAAAAACTCTTCTGTGACGGCGCGATCGAATAACTGTAATAGTGGATCGTAATAACCCTCAACATTTAATAAACCTTGGGGTTTTTGATGCAATCCCAACTGCGCCCAAGTGAGAATCTCGCAAAATTCTTCCAATGTGCCATATCCTCCAGGCAGGGCAATGAAAGCATCGGCTAATTCCGCCATTAAAGCTTTGCGATCGTGCATGGAATCAACAACGTGTAGTTGTGTCAATCCATTATGAGCAATTTCCTTGTCAACTAAAAACTTGGGAATGACACCAATTACCTCGCCACCTGCGGCTAAGGCAGCATCAGCGATCGTACCCATCAAACCTAGATTACCACCACCGTAAACTAAACTTAATCCCCGACGCGCGATCGCCTCACCCATTGCTCGGGCAGCTTCTTTGTAGATCGGGCGATTACCCGTACTGGAACCGCAAAATATACAAATAGATTTCATCTAAGTTCCCGATCTCGTCAAACTCAATCGAGTGGTGCGAACTTCTTCATTGCTTATTAAAGCAGAGATGTTAAGATCCAGCGTTAGGGTTCTGGGGAAATAATACCATGCCAGGAATTGGCGATAAAATCAAATTTGGTACGGATGGTTGGCGCGGTATCATTGCTGATGAGTTCACATTTGAACGCTTAGCCTTAGTTGCACCGATCGCCGCTCAAGTTTTAGCACGGACATACGGTAAGACTACTGGTAGTAATACGATAATTGTGGGCTACGATCGCCGCTTCATGTCAGAAGACTTCGCCCGTACAACAGCCCAAGCCGTGACAGCGGTAGGATTTGACGTATTATTATCTGAAACTTACGCTCCCACTCCAGCTTTTAGTTTAGCGGCAAAACAGCACAATGCTCTAGGTGCTTTAGTCATTACTGCCAGCCATAACCCAGGTAGCTATTCAGGCTTGAAAGTTAAAGGCGCTTTTGGCGGTTCTGTCCCGCCAGAGGTGACAAAGAATATTGAATCCTTATTAGATTATCCACCCCCTGCCAGTGCCAATCCTGGAAAAATTGAAACATTTAATCCTTGGTCTAGTTACTGCAGTACTCTCCGGGCAAAAGTCGATCTCGATCGGATTCGCTCGTATATTACTCAAGGTAAACTGACAGTCTTCGCTGATGTGATGCACGGTGCAGCCGCAGGAGGGCTAGCACAGATATTAGAAGTACCAGTAAACGAACTGAACAGCGATCGCGATCCGCTATTTGGCGGCGGCGCGCCGGAACCATTACCAAAATATCTTTCCCGTTTATTTGAAACCATCCGTACCCATAGTGCGGAAAAAGGCAATTTGGCTGTAGGCTTAGTATTTGATGGCGATAGCGATCGGATTGCGGCTGTAGATGGACAGGGGAATTTTCTCAGTTCTCAGGTATTAATTCCAATTCTCATCGAACATTTGGCAGTAAATCGCGGGATGAAAGGCGAACTCGTCAAAACTGTCAGCGGTTCTGACTTAATGCCCCGCGTGGCGGCTTTACACCAGATCCCGGTCTCTGAAACTCCAGTAGGATATAAATACATAGCCGATCGCATGTTAGAAACTCAAGTTTTACTTGGGGGTGAAGAGTCAGGCGGGATCGGTTACGGGACACACATTCCCGAACGAGATGCTTTACTTTCTGCCCTATACGTGCTAGAGGCGGTAACGCAATCTGGACTAGATTTAAGCGCCCTCTACCAGCAACTACAATTCAAAACTAACTTTCACTCTGCCTACGATCGCATCGATCTACCCTTAGCAAGTATGGAAGTGCGATCGCGCCTTTTGGAACAGCTGCAAGCTCAGCCGCTCAAAGAAATTGCTGGAAAAGCCGTAGTCAACTGTCAGACTATTGACGGTTACAAATTCCGCTTGGACGATGATAGCTGGCTGATGATTCGCTTTAGCGGCACTGAGCCTGTTTTAAGACTATACTGCGAAGCACCAACGATCGAACAAGTACATCAAACTCTGAGTTGGGCGAAAGATTGGGCTGAAAGCTAAGGGCAGGAAGCCAAGATAAGAAGGGAGCAGAGGGGCTTCGGGGGCTTCAGGAGCAATCCAAAATCTAAAATCTAAAATTCAAAATTGATTCACCGGACACTTTTGACTCTTCGCTCCTCAATCTAAAATTCCCTCACTGGTTACTCGCCCCTGTTCCATGAAAGCGATCGCAGGATATCTCCGCAGTTTGTTCGATCGGAAATTTGTCTTCACGGGTTTGAAGACTGCTCTATTTGTGGGCACGATCTTGTTTACGATTAATCATGGTGGAGCGCTGCTGCGGGGAGAAATGGATCGAGAACGCTGGATATCTGGACTGCTGACCTACCTAATGCCTTATTGCGTCAACGTCCACGGTCAATATGTAGCTCGCCGTAGGGTATAGACGGGTACAAGCAAATGAATCCAAAATCCGAAATCCAAAAGCTAAAATCCCTGGTGGTAGCGACTGGTAATCCTGGGAAGTTAAAGGAAATGCAAGCCTACCTGACCGATTTAGACTGGGAGTTGACTCTCAAACCAGCAGATTTGGAAGTTGAAGAAACGGGCAATACTTTTATTGCCAATGCTTGTTTGAAAGCTTCGCAAGTAGCAAAAGCAACTGGAAATTGGGCGATCGCTGATGATTCCGGTTTACAAGTCGATGCTTTAGGGGGCGCTCCTGGAATCTACTCCGCCCGTTATGGAAAAACTGATGCGGAGCGGATCGGACGAGTTTTGCAGGAATTAGGAGACGCGACAAATAGACAGGCACAATTTGTCTGCGTCGTGGCGATCGCCCGTCCCGATGGCGCGATCGTCCTGCAAGCCGAAGGCATTTGTCGCGGTGAAATTTTGACTGCACCACGGGGGACAGCAGGCTTCGGCTACGATCCGATTTTCTACGTCCCCGATCGGCAAATGACTTTTGCTGAAATGCCACCCCAACTGAAACACGAAATCAGCCATCGCGGACGAGCCTTCCAAGCCCTGATTCCCCAAATGGAGGGGTTAGGGGTTAGGGACTAAAAAAGAGCTTCAGGAGCAGAGGAAGCAGAGGGGCAGAGGAGGCACTTAAATTCACGCACCACGCACCACCAATGATCAATTACCACTGATAACTGATAACTGATAACTGCCTAAACTGCCTCTAGATTCTTTTCCCCCGTCCGAATACGGACAACTTCTTCTACAGGACTGATAAAGATCTTGCCATCGCCAATTTCTCCAGTGCGGGCGGCGGCGATGATTTTGTCTACTACCATGTCTACCTGCGCGTCTTCTATGACGATTTCTACTTTCAGTTTTTGCAGAAACTCTACCGTATACTCGGAACCGCGATATCGTTCTGTTTGTCCTTTTTGTCGTCCAAAGCCTCGAACTTCTGAAACCGTCATGCCCACAATGCCAGCATTGACGAGGGCTATTTTTACTTCATCTAGTTTAAAGGGTCGGATAATTGCTTCTACCTTTTTCAATTTTCTCACTCCCGTTTGTTGTTTGTCGTTTTATATTGGTGTGTTTTACTGTTGCGATCCACCAAAGGAAAATTATCTCTTAGTTTGAGTGCGATCGCACTGTTTAGACTGCTGCTTAGATTGCCTCCATCCTGTTTTTCTACACTCGATCGATCCCAAATGCAATAGCTGGAACTTATTTGTAGTATCATCCCCTAGTGTGAAGTATCGTATTAATTAATACATTTTTTAGAAGAATGCAGTCAGTGCGATCGCTCAACGATTAGATGTCAGGGGGCGAACCATGAGAAATCCAGTACTAAATGCTGTCACGACTACGATTGAAACTGCGATCGCCAATCCCCAACTATTCATTCGAGCAGCATTCGGTTGGGAACGGTGATGGTAGTTATTTACTTCAACTTCTTCAACTGCCGCAAATTCTGAAGGATGTCCGCTGCCGGTTTTCGTTGCGACACTGCCTTGGTGTCCGGTACGCGAGCCAGAGGGCGGACGCTTTGGTTTGACTTGATACTCTCGTTCGGGGCGATCGATTTCTGTTTGATTCGTCACAGTCGTATCAACCACCTGTTGTAGGTAGGAAACGTGCTGTACGACTTTTTCAATTTCTTGGCGGAGGTGTTGATTTTGTCTGGCTAGCTGCTGATTTTGGGACTTGAGAACCTCAATTGTCTCCTGGGTGGCTTGCAACTCTAATGCCAGTTCTCGATAGACCGAAAGTGGCACAGAGGGCATATAGTTATGGGAATTTGTTGGATGCTGATTAGCAGAGCTGGAGCTAGATCGCATGGTTAGCGCCGTCGAAAGAAATATTCGCCACCAGTTTAGCCAGATTTTGCTGCCTTCACAGCTAATTCGTAATATTTTTCAGAAGTCAGAAGTCAGAAGTCAGGAGTCAGGAGTCAGGAGGGAAAAGAAATGCCCAACAGGTCCTTGTCCCTTACCAATGTTGAGGGCATGTTTCAAGGCTGTGGTAACGTATTCCTTAGCTTCTCGTACAGCTACTAATGGCTCTTTTCCCAAAGCGAGATTAGCTGCGATCGCGGCAGATAGGGTACAACCCGTACCGTGAGTATTTTTCGTATCGACTTGGGTTGTCGTTATTATCTCCAGACGATCGCCATCAAACCAAACATCAACCCCACGTACATCTCCTATCATTCCTCCGCCCTTCACCAATACAGCCTTTGCTCCCGTCTGGTGAAAAATGTCCTCAGCCGCAGCTTTCATGTCATCTAAGGTGTGAATTTCTCTTCCACTTAAGATCTGCGTTTCGTAGCGGTTAGGGGTGACTATGGTTGCTAGAGGAATGAGTTGCGATCGCAAGCTCGTCACTGCTGCATCGTCAATTAGCTGCGCTCCCGTGCGCGATACCATTACGGGATCGACAACCAATTTATTCAAACCCAAGCTTTCAACTTGTCGGGATACAGCCGTAATAATTTCTTGGTTGAGTAACATCCCAGTTTTCACGGCTTGAACGCCGATATCTTCAACGACTGCCTGAATTTGAGCCACAACAGCAGCAGGCGGTAAAGCATCGACGCGCGTGACACCCAAAGTGTTTTGAGCCGTGATACAGGTAATTGCACTCGTACCATGTACGCGATGAAAGGCGAAAGTTCTCAAATCTGCTTGAATTCCGGCTCCACCACCACTATCTGAGCCAGCAATTGTCATCGCTACGTTTGTCATTTGTCATTAGTCATTAGTCATTTGTCATTAGTAACAGAGTGGTGCATCGTCACAAGTCACAAGCCCCAAGCCGGAAGAATCTAGCCACTAGCCACCAGTCACTCTCTACTGATAACTGATTCTTCTCTTTTCATCCTATATACTTCTGGTAATTTCCACCAAGGAACGTTGGGATATTCGTGATGTTCTTCGTGATATCCGAAGTGGTAGCAAGCAAGAAACGACCAGAAAGGTACTATATGAGTAGATTGGGCGCGATGAATATTTTCGTAGCCCGTTCTCGGTTCTCTGTGAGTTAAGAATGTACCGAAGTAAAACAGCTGTACCGAACTCAGAATTGCCGGTAATGCCCAGAATAAAATCAGCTGCACTCTAGGTATATTTAAAAATATATTGGCGCTATGAAAAAGGATAGTCAATCCAATAACTTGCCGCCAACACCAATAGTTTCTAATAAAGTACAAATACCAAGCAAGAAAGTTTTTCTGCTTGCCGTTGTGAAAATCGGGGTCGAGTTGACTGGCTGGATGTCGGTGATGTGCCCAGTGCTTTTGCAGCAATCGGTTGTAGGGAAATAAAGCATACAAATTTACTGCTGCTCTACCAATGAAGTGATTTATTTGGAGACGCTCGGGAGCAACCAGTCCGTGCATTGCATCATGAGCCGTAATAAATAAGCCTGTATACAAAAATGTTTGCCAGCCTATCGCTAGTAAAATTCCCCAGATACTCATTTCTTCTAAATGACTTGAGAGAAGAAAGCATAAACTAGCTATCCAAGTCGTAATAATCGCTAATGCAACTACAATTCCCTTGTATTTATATGAATAACTAATATTCGATCGCGTTTCGCTCTGTTGTAAAGTACTTTGTTGTAAATGTTTTGAAATTGATGCAACCATGTCGGAGTGGAATCCTTAGCAGATGTGGAAATAGGTAAGCCAAACTTGAGGGCATTTTACGTAAACCTTCTTTATCATATACGAGTTTGTTAATTTTTATTAAACTGCTTAAAGATAGATGTGTTTTCAGGAGGTATAAAATAGTTCTATAGTTAGATTTGAAATAGTTATTCATGCGGCGATAGTCTGTCTGAGATTGGCTTCATCTCAGACAATGGAAGACTTTTACTATTGCAATTCAAATGAGAAAAGAGAAAATTCTCATCTGGCTCGCGATAGATTGTTTGATAGATTGTTTGATGGTAAAAAGCTTTACAAAGAGATGAACTAGAGAGTAGAGCGCAGCGAGTGGAGCTAGAAAAATTTAAGAGAAACTTTATTTATTGAGTCTAAAGTTTAAATGTATTTGGTGCGAGATCGCCAATAAAAATAAAATTATTTCAGTAATTATTAATGTTAGTTTTATATGTAATTTTTACCTGTTGTTTCATAAATATCCTTTATGTTAGGGTGCGTTACCAACGCACCCATGTCCTACCAGTGCAATTCTAGTACTAACCTGCTATCAATCCTACTGGACAAGCCACGTTCGTACCACCTAAACCACAATATCCGCCAGGATTCTTTGCTAGGTATTGCTGATGATATTCCTCCGCCCAGTAAAATTCAGGAGCATCGATAATTTCAGTAGTAATTTTGCCATATCCTGCCCGATCCAACGCTTGCTGATAGGCATCGCGCGTCGCGATCGCTAATTTCTTTTGTTCCTCAGAGTAGACGTAAATTCCCGAACGGTACTGGGTTCCGACATCATTACCCTGACCCATACCCTGTGTCGGATCGTGATTTTCCCAAAAAACTTTCAGCAATTGTTCATAACTAATGACTTTGGGATCGTAGACGACAAACACAACTTCATTGTGACCCGTCATCCCCGAACAAACTTCTTTATAAGTAGGGTTGGGGGTGTAACCAGCTGCATAACCTACAGCAGTGATAAAAACGCCATCTAGCTGCCAAAATTTACGTTCTGCACCCCAGAAACAGCCCATCCCGAACATTGCTGTTTCCATTCCCGCAGGATATGGCGGTTTAAGAGGATTGCCATTCGTGTAGTGAGTCTGAGGCACGGGCATTGCTTCTGACCGTCCTGATAGAGCCTCTTGGGGAGAAGGCATAGCGATTTTTTTACCAAATCCGAATATCATTACTGTTTTCCTAACTCTCGATCTCTAAACAACAGCTTTACCTTACTTAACATTGTAGAGATTTTGGTGAGGAACAACATGACCAATGAGAGAAGCAGATAGTAGAACAGCAGGGAGAATAGAAGCACAGCGTGGGAAAGAGTAAATCGACTTGGATGCAATAGTCTTGATAAAATCATCCCAACATGTACCAATATGGTCGATTGACAGAAATAGTCAGGTAATGCAGCAAGAACAAAGCGATCGCGTATTAACAGCCTTGCAAGAGTTTTTCACTACACCTCTAGCCGCGCAACTCAGCAAGCATCAGCGAGTTTCTCCTCAAGCTGCTGCCTTAGAGTTGTTTCGCGATGTGGCTGCAACTGTACCGGCATATAAAGCTTTTTTGATGGCACGGGGAATCGAGCCAACAGCAATCCAAACTATGGCAGACTTTCAACAACTGCCGCTACTAACAAAAGAAAACTACCTACGCTGTCATTCACTGCCAAGCTTTTGTCGTCACGGACAACTAGAAAGATGCGATATGGTAGCAGCATCATCAGGTTCCACGGGGAAACCGACATATTGGTTGCGCTACCTGACCGACGAACTGCAAATTGCCACCCGCTTTGAACAAATATTTCACGATAGCTTTTCTGCTGACACCCGCCCCACTCTAGCAGTTGTCTGTTTTACGTTGGGAACTTGGGTAGGTGGGATGTTTACAACTGATTGCTGTCGCCACTTGGCAAGTAAGGGTTATCCTATCACTGTTGTAACTCCAGGGAATAACAAAACAGAAATCTGCCGTGTCGTGCAAGAACTGGGTAGTTTATTCGAGCAAGTAGTATTGCTGGGATATCCGCCCTTTCTCAAAGATGTCATTGATACTGGCAAAGCTAACGGCATAGAGTGGCAGCGCTACCAAATCAAATTAGTTCTAGCAGGAGAAGTCTTCAGCGAAGAGTGGCGGAGTTTAGTAGGGGAGCGAGTGGGAGCAAAAAATCCCTGCTACGATTCAGCGTCACTCTACGGCACGGCTGACGCTGGCGTGTTGGGAAATGAAACACCACTAAGTATCTGCATTCGGCGTTTTTTAGCAGAGAATCCAGAAGTAGCCCGTAGCTTATTTGGCGAATCGCGCTTACCCACCTTAGTACAATACGATCCGCTCAGCCGCTTTTTTGAAGTACAGGACGGCACGCTGCTATTTTCGGGCGACAATGGCATTCCCCTAGTGCGATATCATATTGCCGATACAGGTGGAATCATTGCCTACGATGCCATGCTGGAATTTTTGCGATCGCACGGATTCGACCCGATCGCCACTTTACAGCAACAAGGAACGAGAGGCATCCATTCTCTACCCTTCGTCTACGTTTTTGGGCGTGCCAACTTTACTGTGTCTTACTTTGGCGCCAATATCTATCCTGAAAATGTCATCGTTGGCTTAGAACAACCGCAGATTAGAGAATGGGTCACGGGTAAGTTTGTGATGGAAGTCAAGGAAGATGCCGATAAAAACCGTTTCTTCTCCATAGTGGTAGAATTAGCACCAGGGATAGAGGGAAATGAAGCAAAAAGAAATGCGATCGCCACCTCAATTCACGCTCAGTTGCTCCGACTCAATAGCGAATTTGCCAACTACGTCCCCTCTGAATATCAAATTCCCCAAGTATCCCTCGCACCAGCTGGAGATCCAGAGTACTTCCCCGTAGGAGTCAAGCATCGGTATACAAGATGAAGTCGGAAGCCGGAAGTCAAAAACCTCTTACCACGCACCACGACGTGGCTTGATAGCGCCTTCGATCTGCGCCACCGCCCGCTTCACCCCACTCACCACTCATCACTCACTACTCACTACTCACTCTCCACTACCAACTGACCTTACAATAAGTGTAGAGAGAAAACCCTCATATATGCCTAACAACCGTTCAGGAGTCTTTATCGGCGGTTTTTTATTAGGTGCTGCCGTCGGCACTTTAACTGGAATGTTAATCGCCCCACGTAGCGGACGAGAAGCGCGACAGTTGTTAAAAAAGTCTGCTAATGCCATCCCAGAACTAGCAGAAGACTTATCAACTAGCGTGCAGCTCCAGGCAGACCGTCTTTCGGGATCGGCATTACGTAGTTGGGATGATACATTAGAACGACTGCGAGAGGCGATCGCGGCTGGGGTTGAAGCCAGTCAGCAAGAGCGTCAAGCCATCATACGGCAAAATAATGAGATTAATTCCGATTCCCGTACTGCTTATACAGATCGCCCGTAGTGCCGCTGCGATCGATCCTCTATTTTGGCTCGGACTGTCACTACTGCTAGTTGCTATTAGCCTTACAGCAGTTTTAGTGGCAGCCGTGCCAGCTTTTCACGAATTAGCACGGGCAGCTCGCAGTGCTGAAAAACTTTTCGATACGCTCAAACGAGATTTGCCGCCGACTTTAGAAGCGATTCGATTGACAGGGTTAGAAATTAGCGATCTGACTGATGATGTTAGCGATGGGGTGAAAAGTGCCGCACAAATTGCCAAACAAGTCGATCGCAGTTTAGACCGAGCCAAAGAACAAGCAAGAAGCGTTGAGGTGAATACTCGCAGCGTATTAACAGGTGTAAAAGCAGCCTGGAAAAATTTCACCCGCAGCACTCCTAATCGCCCTAGTCTCGATCGCCTCTCAGCAGAATCGAGGCAGCCATTACCCTCATACTTCAACAACAATTTCGATCGCAGCTTCGATAGCGATACAGTCATCCCAGAAGAAAATCGTCTCAAGTCACCCCCTTTCTACTTCGATGATGAAGAGGAATGAGCTGTCATTTGTCATTTGTCATTTGTATTTTCACTACTCACTACTCATTGCTCGCTACTCACTCTCAAGAGAGTAATAATGATATTTGGAGAGTTTGTAAATTGAAGCAATATATATGCCGAAAGCAACTTGGAATGGAGCTATATTAGCTGAAAGCTCCAAAACAGAAATCGTTGAGGGCAACCATTACTTCCCTCCCGATGCGATCGACAAGCAGTATTTCCAAGAATCTTCCACCCATACGACCTGCCCTTGGAAAGGAACTGCCAGCTACTACAATGTTGTCGTTGACGGACAACTCAACAAAGATGCTGCTTGGTACTATCCCGCAGCCAAGGAGAAGGCAAAAAATATCGAGGGTTACGTTGCCTTCTGGCGTGGGGTGAAAGTCGAATCATAATTAGTCATTTGTCATTTGTCATTTGTCATGAGAGGGGAGAGGAAATAGTTGTAAACTATTAGTTCTTTTGCTCCTGTCTTCTATCTCCTATCTGTTGACGATTGCTGATACCACCAAGATTTATCTATCGTCTGGTAGCACCAGTTCTTTACCAGTACAAATGGCAAATGACGAATGACTACCTAGCCCGAGCTTTTTTTGCCTGCTTAACCAGTACGGGTCTGGGTTTCTTCTTTTTGTATTTTGGGTCTTCCACCATGCGAGACATGGGAGGACGGCAAACTTCACAGTACAGAGGTCTAGGACCGTAGCTCTCCCGTTCTGTGGGTTGACTGCATTGCTGGCAGATGAATTTATACAACCGAGTATGAATAGTACGTTCGTGGGCGCGGACTGTGTACTCTCGAACAAAAACCTTTTTGGATGGCATGACAAACAAAACCTAGCTATGGTGTATCCAATATGCTAACTAGAAAGGAGTTCAATACAGAAAAAAATGCCTCTTCATAGACAACTTCAACACTTAATCGAAAACTTAATTGCTCTGAAAGAGCTTTACCACACTCAGCTCGTGGAGTCTGAGAAAAAGGTAGCTCGCTTCAAAGAGCAATTGTCGCACGTGAACGGGCTACTGGTCGCACAGTTGGTAGAAAATCAACAGTTCGTGCAAAGCCTAGTAGATATGCGATCGCAATGTCACGCTCAACTAGAAGCGAACCAACGCCAAGCAGCCCATGCCAGAGAACAGCTGATTCACGTCAATGCCCTCCTTGCAGACCAAGTGATCTTACCTCCCATGGAGCATTCATTTGAGCTGCCAACGACTGCGATTGAAGGACAGCCACAGCAAGCCATATCTGGCACAGCCGTACCCGAACCCGAATCTTTCTCCCAGATAGAAGCTGAAGCCCAACAACAGCCCCAGATAGAAGCTGAAGCCCAACAACCCCAGACGGAAGTAGACGAAACACCTCTGGAGGTAGAAGAGACGAGCGATGACGCTGCCAGATCTCCCTCTGCCATTAAAACCCCGATGAAGGGAGAATATCAACATCTGACTAAAATTCAAGCAGTGGAAAAGCTATTGCGGGAAAACCAAGGCAAAATTTTAACTGTGGAGTATATCATCTGGTCATTGTACGGTGATATGGATGTAGAGGCAGTCAAAGCAGAAAAACCCAGGATCTACGATACCCTCGGACAAGGTATGGATAAAGGGATGTGGGAAAAAGTCCCAGATCAACCAGCTTGTTATACCTACAAATTGAGCTTAGTCGAACCTAAGGCAGATTCGGAATCTACCACAACCTCCCGCTTGCCCGTGAGTTCGCGTCGGCGACCGTCGCGGCGTGGTAAAAGCGATGATATGCTGCCTCGCTACAATCATCTCAGTCTGACTGCGGCTGTGGAAGTCGTGGTAAACGAGCATCCCGGTGAAGTGATTACCACTGAGAAAGTTGCCAAAGTGTTATACGGTGAGGACATTGATGGACGCGCTCTAATCAAAGCTAAAGACCGTATCGGTAAAACTCTCTGGGGAGGAGCTACCCAAGGACGATGGCAGCGCATTCCAGGTAGACTGGGCTGTTATACGCTGAGTTTGAAAACTTTGAAAAAGGGGTAATTGGTAATTGGCGATCGATCGCTGCTCGCTGATTGATGACGAACTACAAACTCATTCCCGACTTGCGACTTCCGAAAAATTCTCGGTTAAGATGTATTGTCCATCTGCGATCGATCGCCTAGCGATCGGCAACACCCTCGCTTATGAAAGTTAAACTCATCACTATAATTGCATTTCTGACTACTTTTTACGTCGGATCTCCTGCACGAGCTGGAGATCTGGAACATACTAGGCAACTGCTGGCAACAAAACAGTGCGAAGGATGCGATCTTAGTGGTGAGGGTCTAGTCTTAGCTAATTTGTCTGGAGCTAATCTGCGTGGGGCAAATTTAAGTGGAGCTAATCTGAGTCGAGCGAATCTGAGTGAAGCTGACTTAAGTGGTGCAAACCTCAGTGGTGCTTCTCTGTTTGGGGCAAATCTGAGTGGTGCTAAGTTGGAGCAAACAGATCTGAGTGGAACCGATCTGCGGGATGCCTATTTAGCTAATGTAGACTTGAAGACAGCCAACCTTAACGGTACTAGTTTGCAGGGGGCGATCGCCATTCCTACCCAAGCTGCCAAACCGGAAGAATTTTATCGTTGGGGCATTACTCAAGGACAAAAGGGCGACCCCAAAGGTGCAATTAGCTATTTCAATCAAGCTCTAAGCTTAAACGACAAATACGCTCCAGCTTACATGGCGCGGGGTATTGCCCGCTACCAACTGCTAGACCGCATGGGAGCGATGCAGGATGCTCAACGCGCTAAATGGCTATTTTTACGACAGAGAAACAATGAAGGCTATGACACCGCCCAAGCTTTTGTGCAACAACTGCAAGCACCGCAAACAGACACACCCAAGAGCAAACCTAATTTCTTTAACTTCCTCGGTGGCGTGACTTCAATTTTGTTGAGGTTTTTGTTGTAATTCAATGAATAGCGGTTGGTAGTTGGTAGTTGATTGTTAGTTGTTGGTTGACAGTAAACGCGCTCCGCTACACTACGTAAAGACAGTTGCTCCTCTACCTCTCTGCTCCCTCAGCTCCCGATCCGCTTCCTGGGCTCCCTGGGCTCTCTTCTCCCCGACTCCCGCTATGTCTTTATCCAGTGAATTGTGGCAAAGCAACCAAGATTTAGCTCAAGCTTGTCTAAATCATCCATTTGTCCAGGGTATAGCTGATGGAACTTTGAAGCGAGAAAAGTTTGCTTACTATGTTGGGCAAGATGCATTTTTCCTTGAAGCCTTTGCCCGTGCCTACAGTATTGCTGCCGCTAAAGCACCAGATTGGGAAGGATTTAATCTGTTTCACGGCTTAGCTGGGGGCGTACTGCAAGAACTTCAACTTCATACAGGATATGCGGCAACATGGGGAGTCAATATTAATTCTGTCGAACCAGGTACAGCCGCTCGTCGCTATATAGATTTTTTGTCGGCTACTGCTTGGAGTCAGGATGTGGGTTTAACTGCTGTGGCAATGTCACCTTGTATGAGACTTTATGCTTATTTGGGGCAGCAGTTGGCAACAACGGGTATTCCCGCCCATCAGTACAGTGATTGGATTCGTACCTACAACAGCCCAGAATTCGAGCAGCTAGCACAACAACTCGAAAAATTGAGCGATCGCTATACGACTAAATCCGATACTGTACAAAAAGCTTATCGCTACGCCATGTTGTGCGAACGCGATTTCTTTCAGGCTGCATGGGAATGCGAGCTAGCGAGCAGCGAGCGGTGACTTGTCTCTCGCCTCTTACCTCTTACCAATTACCGATCGATTCCGAATTCTGTATTTTGAACTCCGAATTCCGTTCCAAGTTCGCCATCCTATAACCAAGAGCGAGATCGCTTGTCGGAGTTGTTGCAGCTGTAGTTGCAGTGGTTCGCCACTCTGCCTCAAGCGATAAATGCTGTCTTGTCCGCAATAAATTATTTCTGGTGCGTCGCTCAATAAGCTATGAGTACAGCGCTCGATCGCAATTAATCTATCGGCTGTCCGTGCTAGTTTCCGTCGAATTTGCCAAATTCGCTGTGCCAAGTAGCATAAAAGAGCAGATAAAATCAAATTTATAGCGACAACAATTGTGACCATAAGGCTCGAAGCTGTATGGGTTGATGACAAAATAAGTTCGTGTTTTGGAAAGTGAGTTATTTTTTAATTTCTATTTTTTATTATCTTGATTTTTTATTTATTTTATACAAAATCAACAATCGCGATCGCGATTGGCTGCACTTTTAATTTTTCAGGATAGTTTTTACCTCGATTGAGCAAACACAATTTTTTCAAATGGGATTTGAGAGTTGGTAGCTGACTTCAATTACTTTGTATTTGATAATACCAACAGCGATCTCATCCAAGGGAGAGAAGTTTTTTCCCAAAGCGATTGATAGTTTATTTCTACCAATGCTAATGCATGAATTACATTTAAGTAAAGATTTTTTACAGTAATTCGTGTGTAAGTAAAAATACTCATTAAAATATCATTTTGCTTGCCATCATGAAAGTAACAAAAGTCGAAGCCAAGTACAACCAGAAAGACCGCAATAATGCAGCAAACTCAGCGATCGCAGGTGGTGAAGAATTTAACTTTGACTTGTGGGCAAAAGCTGTCCGGCAACAAATGCTGTCCGTGTTGCGCGAAAAGGCTGAAGATTGACAGTTATCAGTTATCGTAGGGGCGGGTTTAGCAATAGATAGACAACTGAGGCAGTAAATCTGCGCTTCATACCCGCCCCTACAAGAGTCAGTAGCAATTCACAATAAACGTCCCACACGCTACACCCCGCACGCATCACCCTACAATCTTTTCCTCAACTCGCGCTAACATACGATTAGCAATATATTTCAACAAAATTTGATGCAAGCTTCTTTCTCGGTTACTTCAGACGCGATCGCTGCTGGTTTTCATGCTTTGTCTGAGCCGTTACGGATTAGGATACTAGAACTTTTACGTTCTTCAGAACTTTGCGTGTGCGAGCTGTCGGAGGAACTGGGGATGGCTCAATCCAAGCTATCTTTTCATCTCAAAACTTTAAAAGAAGCTAATTTGCTGCGATCGCGTCAAGAAGGACGCTGGATCTACTACAGTCTGAACTTGCCTCAGTTCGTCGCTTTAGAACAATATTTATCGGAATATCGCCGCTTCAGTCAATTGCTGCCCGCCCGCCCCTGTGAAGATACGCCTTCATCTTTAATTAAGTAATTCATCTTGACAAATCAATTTTTTTTGAAATGATATAGAAGTAGATTCCCCTATTTCAAATCGATCTCAAGGGTAGGGGGTGAGGCATATGAAAACGATAGCCAGTATTTCTATTTTCCTGGCGGGGATGAGTGCTGCGATCGCGACTGCTATAGCAACGCCAAACGCAGCCAGTTCGACCAAACAGCCGTTAAAGTTAGCTCAAGCGAATAATTCTGACCCCGCAGCCACAATTAAAACAGATGGTTCTAGCACGGTTTACCCCATCACCAAAGCCATAGCAGAGGAGTTTAAATCGACTGCGGCGGGAAAGAACGTGGAGGCGATCGTGAATTTTTCTGGTACGAGTGCTGGGTTTAAAAAGTTTTGTGCCGGAGAAACTGATATTAGCGATGCTTCCAGACCGATCCGTACTGACGAGATGGAAGCTTGCAACAAAAACAAGATTAGATATATCGAACTACCCGTTGCCTACGATGCGCTGACGATCGCGGTTAACCCTCAAAATACCTGGGCTAAAGATATTACTGTAGCCGAACTGAAAAAGATGTGGGAGCCAGCAGCAGAGGGAAAAGTTACGAATTGGCAGCAAATCAGGTCTGCGTGGAGCGATCGCCCCTTAAAGTTATATGGTGCTGGTAAAGATTCTGGTACGTATGATTACTTTACCGAAGCAATAGTAGGTAAAGCCAGAGCTAGCCGCCAAGACTATACAGCTAGTGAAGATGACGATGAATTAGTAGCAGGGATTAGTAAAGATCCAAATGGTTTGGGATATTTTGGCTTTGCTTATTATGAGGCAAACCAAAACAAACTAAAGGCTCTGGCAGTAGATAGCGGTAGGGGTGCGGTTTTACCATCGCGACAGACAGTAGAAAAGGCACAGTACGAACCTCTGTCTCGACCTTTGTTTATCTATGTCAATGCTAGATCTGCTCAGCTTAAACCTGCGGTGCGGCGATTTGTCGATTTTTACATTCAACGCGCGCCAACTCTAGTGAGTTCTGTCGGTTATATCCCTTTACCTGCGGAAGGCTATCGCCTGAGTTATATCTACTTCAACCGAGGCAAGGTGGGAACGGTATTTGAAGGTAAATCTCAAATTGGTCTGACAATTGGGCAGTTATTACGCAGACAGGCAAAGTTTTAGATTACATAACACGGTAAATAAGTAATGGGAATTCGAGTTGGCATCAACGGCTTTGGCAGAATCGGACGGTTAGCACTAAGAGCTGCCTGGGGATGGTCGGAACTAGAATTCGTACATATCAACGAAATTAAAGGTGGTGCAGTCGCCGCCGCCCATTTACTCAAATTTGATTCCGTTCACGGTCGTTGGACACCAGAAGTAGAAGCAGCAGGCGATCGCATTTCTATTGACGGCAAATATTTGAGTTTCAGCGAGTACCCGACACCAGGCGAAGTCCTGTGGGACGAGCTGGAAGTCGATCTCGTACTGGAATGTTCTGGTAAATTCCGCACCCCAACTTTACTCGAACCCTACTTTAAACGGGGAGTAAATAAAGTCATCGTGGCTGCCCCCGTCAAGGAAGCGTTAAATATCGTCATGGGAGTCAACGACCATCTCTACGAACATGACAAGCACCACCTACTTACAGCAGCTTCCTGCACCACAAATTGTCTGGCTCCAGTAGTCAAGGTCATCCATGAAGGATTGGGAATTCGACACGGAGTTATTACCACAGTTCACGACCACACCAATACGCAGACAATTGTAGACGCACCGCATAAAGACTTGCGACGGGCGCGAGCTACGGGTTTATCTTTAATTCCAACTACAACTGGTTCTGCTACGGCAATCGGGCTAATTTATCCCGAACTGCAAGGTAAGCTCAACGGTCTAGCGGTGCGAGTTCCTTTATTAAATGCTTCCCTTACCGATTGCGTGTTTGAAGTCGTGCGTCCCACGACAGTAGAGGAAATTAACGGTTTGCTCAAAACTGCGGCAGAAGGAGAACTCAAAGGCATTCTCGGTTACGAAGAACGTCCCTTAGTTTCCGTAGATTACAAAGACGACCCGCGATCGGCTGTTGTAGACGCATTGTCAACAATGGTCGTCGATGAAACTCAAGTCAAAGTTTTAGCCTGGTATGACAACGAATGGGGCTATGCAAATCGCATGGTTGAACTTGCCCGCAAGATTACCCGTTGCTACTAACTTTTACAGATATTGCCCAGTTTAGATCCTCCAACCTCCTGAAAAATTAGATCCCCCAACCCCCTTAAAAAGGGGGCTATATACTTCCCCTTGTCATATGACTTCCACTGCTGGAAATAAAGCCAATTTGCGTAACTACGCCCTCGTGACTGCTGCCTATTGGGGCTTCACAATTACCGATGGAGCGTTGCGGATGTTGGTGCTACTGCACTTTCACCTGCTAGGCTACGCTCCTTTGCAAATCGCCATGCTGTTTCTGTTTTACGAAATCTTTGGCGTTGTCACCAATTTGCTTGGCGGTTGGATTGGTTCCCAATTCGGTCTAAAGCTAACTCTCTACGGTGGGATTGGGCTACAAGTTTTTGCTTTAGCGATGCTGGCGTTGCTCAATCCAGAATGGGCTGTGTGGATGCAAGTCACCTACGTTATGGTCGCACAAGCCTTTTCTGGGATTGCCAAAGACTTGACCAAAATGAGTTCCAAGAGTGCGATCCGCTTAGTCGTACCGCAGGAAGCCCAGTCGTCACTATTTAAATGGGTGGCAATTTTGACTGGTTCCAAAAATGCTCTGAAGGGAGTTGGCTTTTTTGTTGGTAGCGTTTTGCTAGCTCAGTTCGGCTTTGTTAATGCTCTGCTAATAATGGTAGGAGGACTTTGCCTCATTTTGGGTACGGGAGTATTGCTGCCACAAGGAATGGGCAAAATTAAGACAAAAGTTAAATTTACCCAGCTCTTTTCTAAGAGTCGAGAAATCAATATTCTTTCTGCGGCTCGTTTTTTTCTCTTCGGCGCAAGAGATGTTTGGTTTGTGGTTGCCCTCCCCGTGTTTCTCTACAGCACGCTCGGCTGGACGTTCGAGCAGGTAGGGGGATTCATGGCTTGCTGGGTGATGGGCTACGGGACGGTGCAGTTTTTAGCGCCCAATCTGCTGCGCTGGTTAGGTTCGGGAGCGGCTCCCCAAGGGAAAACGATCCAAATCTGGACGTTTGTGCTGAGTGCAATTCCCGCCGCGATCGCTCTTTCACTCCAACTCAGGGTATCCCCAGCTTTAACAATTGTGGCAGGATTATCAATTTTCGGGATTATCTTTGCCTTCAACTCGGCAATTCATTCCTATCTCGTGCTTGCCTACACCGATGATGACAAGGTGGCATTAAATGTTGGCTTCTACTACATGGCTAACTCTGGCGGGCGCTTAGCGGGTACAGTGCTATCGGGTTTGATATTTCAGCTATTTGGCTTAGTCGGCTGTCTGTGGGTGTCAATGGCGTTCGTATTGGCTGCTGGGGCAATTTCTTTAAAATTAGCCGATCCACAACCCCAAAAAGCGATCGCCTGGAAAGCAGGAGATGATTAGCTATTGGTCATTGGTCATTTGTCATTCGGAACGCATCACTAACTACTCACTACTCACTACTCACTTAACATGAGTATTAACAGTTCTGCATCAAAGCCAGTCATCAATCGTCTGAGTTTTTTTGAAAAATACCTGACTGTCTGGGTTTTCCTATGTATTATTGCCGGAATTTTATTGGGTAGATTGTTTCCAGGCGTAGCAGTAGCACTCGATGCCATGAGCATCTATCAGGTTTCAATTCCAATTGCTATCTGCCTATTTTTCATGATGTACCCAATTATGGTGAAGATTGACTTCGCCCAGGCAACAAATGCAATTCGCGCTCCCAAACCTGTCATTCTCACTTTAGTCGTGAATTGGTTAATTAAACCGTTCACAATGGTCGTGTTTGCTCAATTTTTTTTGGGATGGTTATTTCGTCCTTTGCTATCTGGCACGGAAATTATCCGAGGTAGCGAAATTGTATTGGCGAATTCATATATTGCTGGCGCGATTTTACTAGGTATAGCTCCTTGTACGGCAATGGTGTTGATGTGGGGCTATCTTTCCTACGGTAATCAAGGACATACACTAGTGATGGTAGCAGTGAACTCGCTGGCAATGCTGTTTTTATATGCGCCGTTGGGAAGATGGTTGTTGGCAGCAAACGATCTCACCGTACCTTGGGAAACCATCGTATTATCGGTACTAATTTATGTCGGTTTGCCTCTAGCAGCAGGAATGTACAGCCGTTATTGGATACTGAAACATAAGGGTAGAGAGTGGTTTGAACGGCGATTTTTGAAATATCTCAGCCCCGTTGCCATTTCTGCACTTTTAATTACTCTGGTGCTGCTATTTGCTTTCAAAGGTGAGTTAATTGTCAACAATCCCCTGCATATTGTCTTAATTGCCGTACCTCTATTTATCCAAACGAATTTTATTTTCCTCATTTCATATGTAACAGCATTAAAACTCAAACTTGCCTATGAAGATGCTGCACCTGCGGCATTAATTGGAGCCAGCAATCACTTTGAAGTGGCGATCGCCACGGCAGTAATGTTATTCGGTTTGAATTCTGGTGCGGCGCTGGCTACTGTAGTAGGAGTATTGATCGAAGTACCAGTCATGCTCATGCTAGTAGAAATTTGCAAGCGCACGGCAGCTTGGTTTCCTCGCGAACCAGAAAAAGCTTCCCTGCGCGATCCGCGTTGCGTCAGCGCTTTTAAGTAAGTTTCTGTCTCAATCAACTTACTTTTTGACTTTTAACTTTTAATTTTTGACTTATGAAAAGAGTCATGTTTATCTGTAAAACCAATTCCCGTCGTTCCCAAATGGCGGAGGGTTTTGCACGACAGTTAGGATCGGGAAAAATTGAGGTGACGAGTGCTGGTTTAGAAGCTAGTCAGGTCGATCCGATGACAATTCAAGCTATGTCAGAGGTTGGAGTAGATATTAGTCATCAGACATCCAAACCCCTTAGCAATTTTAATCCAGAAAATTACGATGCAGTCATTTCTCTATGCGGCTGTGGAGTTAATCTGCCGGAATCTTGGGTATTAAGAGAAGTGTTTCAGGATTGGCAATTAGAAGATCCGGCGGGACAGGGAATAGAAACTTTTCGGCAAGTGCGATCGCAAGTCAAGGAAAGAGTAGAGCAACTTATCCAGTTTTTCAGCGCGGAAAAAGCTAGTATTTAGCAGTCAGAATTTGAACTTAATTTATCTTTATGCTGAGGAATAAACAAAGCATTTCTCAGCGATTCGATCTGTTCGGGAACGAGGCTATAGTAAATCCAGTTGCCGCGTCTTTCTTTCTGTAACAAGCCAGTCTCATACAATACTTTGAGATGGTGGCTGACAGTAGGTTGCGATAAACCCAAAGGTTCGGTTAATTCGCAAACACAGGCTTCACCATTGGGATGAGAAGCAATTATACTCAGGATTTGCAATCGTGCGGGTTCCCCTAGAACGCGAAACATAGCCGCTAGTTGAGCCGCTGCTTCGGCTTTGATAAAACCTGAAAGTAGGGGTGGACAGCAATTTGTAGGAAGTTTAGGTAATTTCATATTTCTATATTGACATTCATCAATATTGTGTGCCAGTATATTGATATAGATCAATATTGATATGTGTCAATATTGCTTATAGAACATCACTTCAAGTTTCTAGCAATGGAGGAGATAAAAACTATGGACAGCAGTGCAGTAAAACAAAACGTGAGAACGGCTTACGGTAGAATTGCTCAACAACAGACAGGTTGTGGTTGCGGTACTCCAACCGCTGACACGAAAGAATTTGCTGTGGCTTTAGGTTATTCAGAAGAGGAACTGAATACAATTCCATCTGAGGCAAATTTAGGATTGAGTTGTGGCAATCCTACAGATTTAGCACAACTAAAGCCAGGTGAGGTTGTTCTCGATTTAGGTTCAGGTGCGGGTTTTGATTGTTTTATTGCTGCGGCGAAAGTTGGTGCTACAGGCAAAGCAATCGGTGTGGATATGACACCAGAAATGATTGCTAAGGCAACAGAAAACGCTCAAAAATCGAATGTAACAAATGTAGAATTTAGATTGGGAGAAATTGAAAACTTACCCGTAGCAGACGAGACTGTAGACGTAGTTATTAGTAATTGTGTCATCAACCTATCTCCCGACAAGCCAAAAGTCTTCCAAGAAATTTATCGAGTTTTAAAACCCAATGGCAGAATTGCCATTTCCGATACAGCACTCAAACAGCAACTTTCTGAGTCAGTGCGACAAGATATTGCTGCTTATGTTGGTTGTGTGGCTGGTGCTTTATTAGTAGATGAATACCAAAAGATTGTCGAAACTGCTGGATTTCAAAATGTCAAAGTGACAGTTAAAAATGCATCTGCTTGCTGTGGAGATGCAGAAACAAAAGATCCAATAGGACAGGCAATTGTCACTGCATCAGGAGTTGATGCAGCTTGGCAAGATTGTGTTGTCAGCGTTTACGTAGAAGGAGATAAGTAATTCAAAAATCAAAAGCTAAAAGTTAAAAAATGAGTGTTTCAATAAAAAGGTTTCAGCTAAACCTGCTTTCTATCTTACAGTGAAGAAAATTTCCCCAAGCTCAAATCTGAAATGAGAGGCTGTTTCAGGTTTAACTTGTTCTATGGCAGTAGCTAAAAGCGGTATCTGTGCTGAAATTTACTTTTTTGACTTTTGCCTTTTGACTTTTAACTTTTACCTTTCTTCGCTGGCGGCGTAACTTCTCTAACCGAATGCGGAGTTCTGGAATTGCTTCTTGAATCGGCACGAGTTGCCAACGCTGCCGCCAAAACCCCTCTGCTTGCTGGCGCTGTTCTGCTCGTTCCCACAGCGATCCAAAGGTCTGAGGTTGAGCTAACTCTGACATCAGCCATTGCCAGCTTACACCCAAAGCATTGGCTACCAGCGCGATCGCATTGTGGGTTGGCTGGTAGTCATAGCAGTGACTCCACCAAAGTACTCTCAATTGGTGTCGCCACTCAAACCGAGCTTCTACTTCTGCCGCAGATTCTACCAAAAATTGCTGCTGCGATCGCCCCATTTCGACCCATTTACTCAGTTGATTTGCCAAACCCACATCTGTGCGTCCTGTAGTACGAGCTGAAGTGAAGACGCGCACGCGGTTACTATGACGAAAACGAGCATTGACTCGCATGAGTGCTAGATAGAACGCCACATCTTCAGGAGTGCGGACCGGTTGCATTCCTCCTGCTTGGGCGTACATCTCGGCTGTAACAGCAAGACTGGCTCCATAGTGTTGAAAGTGACGGGGTGAGTTATCGATTGGATCGGGGTCTAAATAGGTTTCTAACTCGGCAATGAGAAAGCGATAACCGACTTCCCGCAAATGACAAGCTCTAGTGTATGAGTCTAGAGCCATCCGACCCTCACGAGCTGTGATGATTCGTCCTCCTACAGCATCAGCACCGCAGGCAATTTCGTCTAAGGTAGCAGCGATCCAGGTAGGTGTAACTCGCGAATCTCCATCTGTAGAGGCGATGACTCGTCTTTTACTGCCAATAGAACTGAGACGACGATAAGCTTCATCCATCAAGACTTGACGCACTCGACCGATATAAGCCTCAGCCACAGGGAATGTTTTTTCAACTACGTGCAGAACTAGATCTGAATGAGTTGTAGCAAAATTACGGGCGATCGCAGCTGATTCGTCGCTGCAATTATTTGCCAACAGCACGATCTCATAGCGATTTCGGTCGAGTGGATTTCCAGTTAGATCGAGCTGATCGTACAAAGCCAAGAGCGTACTTGCTAAATTATCAGCTTCATTTCGCACGGGAACGATAACGCAAACTTCGCACTGAGGTAGCGGCGGAGTTATGACTAGAGGCTGATGAGATCGCTCGAACAACCAACTTTGATGGGGTGAAGCTTCGCGATCGTGCAACCTCTTTTTGCCATGCCAAACAACACGCCTCGGCGTGTCAGTCCAATTCATTCTAAGTTGTAAAATTTTTGTTACATGTTAATTCTGCTACTGAAACTAGGATGGCGAAATCTGTCCAGTGGTTGATTATCGTTGTTCGACTAACTTCTAACTTAGGTATATCCGTCTTCCCCTACTTCTTGCTCCCTTTTTAGGATATTTTATGGACTCTGCAAGAGAACTTGTCCTGCCTACAGACGGTGAAAGCACAGATTTTGAAACTGGTTCGCTCTTTTTCATCGGCAATGCAACTGTCATCCTCCGCTATGCAGGATTCACTATCCTTACCGACCCAAACTTTCTGCATCAAGGCGAACACGTCCATCTAGGGTATGGGGTACGTTCGGCGCGGAGAACCAATCCAGCACTAGAATTGGAAAACTTACCTCCAATCGATGCGATCGTGTTATCTCACATGCACGAAGACCATTTCGATCGCGTTGTGGAACAAAAGCTAGATAGAGAGTTGCCGATCGTGACTACGCGTCATGCCGCAGCTAAACTACGAAAAAAAGGATTCAAAGCAGTACAAGCGCTTCACACCTGGGAAACCTTGAATATTGTCAAAGGCGATGCTCGTCTCCGTATTAGTGCGATGCCAGGAATACATGGACCAGGTATTCTCGGAGCCTTGTTACCGCCAATGATGGGTAGCATACTGGATTTTGAAACTTCCCGAGCTAATCGTTTTCGCCTCTACATTTCTGGTGATACGCTCGTTCATAAAGATTTCCCGCAAATCCCACAACGATATCCTGACATCGATTTGGCTTTGATACATTTGGGTGGGACGAGAGTTTACGGTATTCTCGTGACTATGGATGCCAAACAAGGAGTAAAAGCGATACAGATTCTTGCACCGCATACTGCAATACCAATTCACTTCAACGATTACACTGTGATGAAATCGCCAATCGAAGATTTCATGCAAGCAGTTGTAGCAGCAGGACTAGAAGATCGAGTTAGGTATTTAAAGCATGGTGATACTTACACATTTGAAGCACCTACAACAGTGTAAATGATTTATACACGAGAATAGGTAACAAGAGAAATTTGTATTTATTGTTACATTAAATTGAACGCTGACATCTACCAAATTGAGGATAGATAGTATGGCATCAGGGCTGTTAGATTGCTAAATAAGCGTTTGCAGCAAAATAGGATGCGTCAATGTCATTGTTGAAACAAGAGTTACCCCCTGACCGAAAAACCTCTGAAGAAGAACGGTTTCAAGATGATTATTATTCCTACTTTGAAGCACCTGAAAATGCGACGCGATACGCACCCTCAGTTTGGTTTCTGGATGAAGCATTTAAGCAACAATCATTCTCCGTATTGGATTTAGGATGCGGCAATGCAGCTTTGAATAAATATTTACCAGATCGCTGCGAATATGTTGGAGTGGATCACAGCGAAGCAGCAATTGAAGGCTGTTTAAAGCTTTATCCCGATTGCCAATTTATTGCTAAGGATTTATCGATATTACTACCAGAACTAGCTTCAGAAAACAAGAAGTTTGACGCAGTAGTACTAGCTGGCTTGCTATTTCATAATGTAGACAAAGAAACATTAGAAAAAAAAGACGATCGAGAACTAATTCAATTCTGCTTGAGCAAGCTCGTAAGTGACAGGGGCTATTTAGTCATTATCGTACCTTTTGCTTATGGCAACCATCGATCGCACAATTTATTTGTCCGAGCCGAATGGTTACAAAAATTAGTAGAAGAAATGCTCGAGTCTGCTAAGGCAAAAATCGTTTACGAAAATATTTCTCTCCAAATTGGATTGGATGAAAAGGTACGACAGCAGAAACAAACTCCTGACTGGTTTGTAGCAGATAGCAATGCCGATTATGCCAATAATTACGCTGGAACGTATATGGCAGCTTGGACGTTTATTGCTTCGGGTAATGGGTAATGGGTAAGTCAAAAGTCAAAAGTCAAAAGTTAAAATACTACTCACTACTCACTCAATAACCAATGGTAGATGTATTGTGCTGTAACGATAACTGAAGATTGTTAGTAGTGATGTAAGGATGAAGCAGATAAATGCAGGGCGACATTGCAACTCTAAATGCTGGAGCAAAGACTACGCCAACACTGACAGCTACTAAATACGACGAGCAGGTACAGCAGTTCGTTCGACTGCTCGAAATGGAAGATCTCGATCGGCAGTTGACCGTACAACCTGCGATCGCAAGTGAGTTTGAACGGGCGATCGCGACAGCAATTGAGGCAGCTTATTCAGAAGAATCTAGTGATGATGCCGCACATCTTTTTCTCCAGCGCGTACTTTATCGCATCAATCGGCTGAAGCTGTTCTGGTATGACGATTTGCGGCGCTATACTAACGAGCGATCGCCATACTTGAGAGAGATTCGCGATCGGATTGAGGCAGTTTGGCAAAAGTGGGAGATGAGCCACCTGAATCTCACGGCATTTCAAGGCATAGATGTCAGACAAGCACTGCTCGATCGCGTTGCCGTCGATCTCGAACCGCCTTTGTCTGCCGATGCTCAGTACTTTCGCGATCGCGTCGGTGAAGCAGGCTACCGTCGTCTGTTGGCGATCGCTTCTCTCGATGGACTGGTGGAAGCAAGCCAGCTATCCCGCACTCTGGGAGGCGTGGCGAATGAAGTGCATTCGGTATTGACGCGATTGTTAGTAGAAGAATACGGCGGCGGTCGCTTGGCGCGCAAGCATTCTTCCCACTTCACAACGATGCTTGAAGCGCTGGGGATGCAAACCGAACCAGAGGCATATCTCGATGTCGTACCTTGGGAGGTGCTAGCAAGCATCAACCACAGTTTTCTACTTACCGAGCGCAAACGTTATTTTCTCCGCTACATCGGCGGACTGCTTTACGGAGAACTTTCCGTACCATCAGGATTCCGTAATTTTCGAGCTGCTGGCGAACGGCTGGGTTTATCGGCAAATGCAATGAGTTATTGGGATTTGCACATTAAGGTAGATGAATTACATGGGCGCTGGATGTTAGATGATGTTGCTTTACCCCTCATATCTCAATATCCTGATGATGCATGGGAGATGGTATTAGGCTACGATCGGCAAAAATTGTTTAGCGATCGCGCCGGTGCAGCTGTAGCGCGATCGGTACGGGAAGTTGAGCAAAGTCAGTAGGGGAAGGAAAACATGGTACTGCCATGCTCCCCAGGCTCAATTACAAACAAGTCATTAATTGAGAGAATTCTGTAGACAAATCGACTTTACATCGGCATTTTTTTGTAAGTAGAACACCCGCTAAAAGATAGATATTTTCCGAACAAAAAGCTTTCTTTTCTTTTTGTAATTCTTGAATTCGGCTTTTAACCTTTTGTTCGGAACTATAATAGCCAAACTTCAACGGTGAAACGATGAAATTGCTCACAGAATATCCTTCTGCGATCGCATGATTAATTAGCCCTTCAGGGTTAGAATAACTAGCAACCAGAACTAGAACATTTTCGTAATCTAGAGACAAAAGTTGTTTAGTAATAGTAATTCCCTCTACACCTCCATGCAGTAAAGGCTGATAAAGCTTATTATCTGATGCAGGCAGATAAGGTGGATTTGAGATCAGATATTTGGCATAAGGTTTAGCAGAATTGAAGAAGCAGCGATTGTAAATTTTATATTTTTCGCTGAGTTCATATTCTTGAATACGCAAATTTGCTGTTTGATAAGCCAAAGTATTTAACTCAAATCCATGGATCGTGCCCTCAAATTTTTTCCTTAGAAGAGACTTAATAACAGGACTACCATCTCCAGAACCAAACTCTACGATAGATTCTGGCTCAGAGCAGTTATTAAAAACTAGTGTTTCTATGCAATGTGAATAAAAATTAGATTCTTCTGGACAAAAGAAAATATCTTTTAGAGTTTGAGATGATGCGAGCATATAGCTAGTAAAAAAAGCAGCTATAAAAAAAGTAATATACGAACATTTTTACCAACATCTCCCTTGAGAACTATTACTCAAAAATAGCGATTATATTTATATTAAATCTTTCTGTATTTTTTATCACACTTTTGTATAACTGAAAGGAATAAATAGTAGAGTAAGCATTCCTGGGATAGATAGCAAGCAGACTAAAACAAAAAATATCGGATATCCCCATGCTTGCTGAATATAGCCACCGATCGATCCAGGTAACATCATACCCAAAGCCATAATGCCAGTAGAAATCGCAAAATGAGAAGTTTTATATTCTTCCCGAGCAATATAGATGAGATAAACGCTATAAGCTGCCATTCCTAATCCATAGCCGAATTGCTCTAATGCTACTAATAAATAGACTAGCTTAACTGTAGGTTGGGCGTAAGCCATATAAACATAAAATAGATTGGGTAAATTTAAAGCTACAGCCATCCACCAAATTGTTTTTTTAAGCTCAAATTGAGCGATTAATATGCCTCCAACTACTCCACCTATGACTAAGGCAAAAGTTCCTACAGTTCCGTAGACTAACCCCACATCTGAAGTAGATAGTCCCAATCCTCCCGCTGCGGCTTCGTCTAACAAAAAAGGAGCCGATATTTTTACTAACATTCCCTCGCCAAATCTGTAAAAGAGAATAAAAGCAAGAACTACCAGAATTTTTGGTTGACTGAAGTAAGACTTAACAGTTCGATTGTAAAAACTGATAATTGCCCTGACTGATATTTTTTGTTCGGCATCACTAGTAGGAGTGGGTAAAACAAGCCAATGGAAAACTACAATCGTAGTAAAAATGAAAGCCGCTACTGCGATCGCCATTGTCCAACTTAAAGCAATGTCTCCCAGGTTTAATTCCAACTGTCCCGCTAAAAAGACAACAATTCCAGAAGCAAAAATCGTTGCTAAACGATAGAATGTCGAACGAATACCAACAAAAAATGCTTGCGCGTCTTGTTCGAGCGCTAACATATAAAAACCGTCAGCAGCAATATCGTGGGTTGCTGAAATAAACGCTCCGACTGCTAAAATTATTAAAGAAACTAAAAAGAAGCTAGATAATTGGAATGAAAAAGCCAAGCTGAATAGACAAACAGCCATAGCCAGTTGAGTGTAAATCGTCCACTTTCTTTTAGTAGCGTAACCATCTACAAGTGGTCCCCAAAGTATCTTTAATACCCAAGGCAAGTACAAAAAACTCGTCCAAAAGGCAATTCGGACATTATCCACACCGAGTTGTTTGTAAAAAATCACAGAAACATTATTGATAATGACGTAAGGAATACCTTCAGCAAAATATAGTGTCGGGACAAACAGCCAAGGTGAAGACACTCGACCTAATGAATTATCTGCATTGAGCCGCATTTATTTGTGTTTACATTTCAAAATATTCGCATCCACTAAATCTAAATCCGCGAAATGCTCCTACGATCGCAACATTCCCACCAAATCTAAATCAGGACGACGTAACTCATCTGGAGAAGGCATTCGATTCAACCGCATCAATTCTACAATGGCAGCAGCCTCCGTATCCCTTTGACTTGCCGCAGCAGCTAAAACGCGATCGCCTTGGACGTAAAAAGCGATAAACTCTCTTTGTGGTAAATCTCCCCGCACAACAATTTCATCCCACTGTTCGGCGTGTCCGACATAGCGGAGAGGAAACTGAAATTGCATCGTCCAGAAAATCGGTACGTCGCGATATTTTACCTGCTGTCCTGCCATATTGTAAGCAGCAATGCGTCCGTGTTGAGCAGCAACGCGCCAGTGTTCGATCCGCGTGGGTTCTCCCGTCCGCCAGTCTGGATATCTCGCGATATCCCCTGCGGCATAAACACCATTAGCGGCTTGCAGATACTCATTTACCTGGACGCTACCATCTTTTGGGTGTAGTTCTAATTTCTGTCCCTGTAAATATTCGGTTGCAGGTTGAACGCCAATTCCTACCACGACTAAATCGGCATCCAAGCGATCGCCATTATCTAATACTACGGCTTCAACTTTGCCGTTACCTTCAATTTGAGTTACTTTTCTCTCCAGGTGAAACTTCACGCCATTCTCTTCGTGAACTTGTTGAAAGATCCTGCCAATTTCCGCCCCCAGAATCTTCTCAAAAGGCAAGGTAGAAGGGGATACTACCGTTACCTCTAAACCCCGTTGAGTTAATCCGGAAGCGGCTTCCATGCCAATAAAACTAGACCCGATCGCCACAGCCCGTTTTGCGTTACCTGCTACCGCTAAAATGCGATCGAGATCGGCAAAGCTGCGGACGGTAAAAATATTTTGCAAGTCGCTACCAGAAACGTTAAGTTGGCGCGGTTTACCGCCTGTGGCTAGCAGTAAAGCATCATATTGGAGCAAATCGCCATCGGTAAAAGAAATTGATTTCGCTTCAACATCAGCCTGCACTACCTGTTTGTTCAACCAAACTTCAATGTGGCAATCTTGGTAAAATTGAGCCGATCGCAGTGGCATTTCGTCTTTTGTCACTTGACCTGTCAAGTAATCCTTACTCAACCAAGTGCGATCGTATGGCAATCGGTCATCCTGCGTCACCATCACGATCCGTCCCTCATATCCCGCTACTCTTAATGTCTCAGCAGCGTGCGCCCCTGCTGCCCCTGCCCCTATAATCACAAATGTGCGTCCATCTTCAGGGTTATACTCAGCCATCTTGGGCTGCCTGCGCCCAGCAGCATTTTCTGGAATACTAACAATAATGCGATCGCCTTCCGTTCTAAGCTCGTATTTTTGTAGAGAATCCAAGCCCGGAGGTTCTAGCTGTTCGCCTGTAGTCAAGTCAAAGTATGCATTGTGCCACGGACAAACAACATGGTTCTCACATAACACTCCTTCTGCTAGCGGTGCTTGGTAATGGGTACAATACGCTCCCAGCGCGTAATATTTGTCTGCTAAGCGCACTAACAATACATCAGTCTCACCGACAGAGACTTGTCGCATTTCCCCATTTTGCAAGTCGTCGATCTTCGCAACGACAGCTTCTAACTGCGGCATATTTACCCAAAATATAGAGTGACAAGTACAGAGGCGATCGCGTCCCTAACGTAGCTTATCGGGCGATCGACTTGCCTTCCCACCCCCCAGAGAAGGAAAATATATAGGAATGTTACATGTAACGTCTCTACAATTTAATTTCTTTTTTGTGCTTTCCAAGTACCACCGTAGCGGTAAAGCGGGTTATCTTGACTCACCGCAGCCCAACAACTTTCACAAACGAAAACCCAAGTTGCCGACTCATCGTATTGTACCCGAAACAAAATCGGTGCGGGTTGCCCGCACCGATCGCAGAATTTTGTCCGAAGCTTGCGCCCCATATGCCCAGTTTTAC
>ERZ1066118.314-NODE-314-length-49353-cov-11.642460_pt1 | contig 49353 bp, 46 predicted proteins | sample MGYA00382765_ERZ1066118 | MGnify/ENA primary metagenome ERZ1066118 (study PRJEB33369, sample SAMEA5778348) | biofilm metagenome | biome: Industrial cooling water; feature: Water cooling tower basin; material: Biofilm | place: United Arab Emirates | collected...
TACTTGTCCAGTTTGAGGATTATGCCATAAGGAATGAGCAGCTCCTTCTCGTTTTAGATAGCAGCCATACTGCTGAAGATATCTTAGTAAGTCTCCGCGTTTCATTCCACTGTAATGACTTCACCAATAGCATTCTCAGATACACCTTCTAAAGCATCTTCTCTGCGATCTACTAAAATTAAACTGATGGCTTCGGCTACACTTTTTTTACACTCTTCAATTGTGCGACCTTGACCGTTAGCACCAGGAATCTCTAAGCAGTATCCTACAAACCAGTTTTCATCTTGCTCGATAATTGCAGTAAATTCATTGTGCATAGACTTCTCTGCTGACTGTCAAAAAAATCAACACTAGCTGAATAATTAAGCGATCGAGCGGCTATACAACAGCAACTACTCTCTCCAACAACCCCTGAAACAATTTCAAGCCGTCCGTACCACCTAAAATTGGGTCGGAAGCGCGTTCGGGATGGGGCATCATGCCTAAGATGTTACCCTGACGGTTACAAATTCCAGCAATGTTATTAACAGAGCCGTTAGGATTGTTGCCTGCATAGCGAAACAGAACTTGGTTGTTTGCTTCAATCTGCTCTAAAGTCCGTTTGTCGGCATAGAATCGTCCTTCTCCATGCGCGATCGGGATAGTCACAGTTTTCCCAACTGAGTAGGCTTGCGTCCAGGGTAAATCGGTACGCTCTACTGTTAACTCTACGCGATCGCAAATAAAGTGTAGGTCGCGATTTCGTACTAAAGCACCAGGTAACAAACCCGCTTCGGTCAAAATCTGAAATCCGTTGCAAATTCCCAAAACAAATTTACCTTGTTGGGCGTGAGCCACCACTTGCTGCATTACAGGGGAAAACCTAGCGATCGCACCGCAACGCAGATAATCACCGTAGCTGAAACCTCCAGGCACGACGACAACATCGAGATCCGTTAAATCGGTGTCTTCGTGCCAAACCATGCGCGTTGGCTGCTTGAGAATGTCTCGGGTAACATAGGCAACATCGCGATCGCAATTAGAGCCAGGAAAAACCACAATCCCAAACTTCACATTGATGCTCCTATCTCTACAGAAACTTCTTTCAAGTCGAAGCGATAATTTTCAATTGTCGGATTAGCTAAGAGGCGATCGCACATCCGATTCAGCTGTTCTGTGGCTGTTTTCTCATCTACTGCCGTCAGTCGCAACTCAATATACTTACCAATTCTGACTTGTTCCACGTTGTCGTAACCCATATGACTCAAGCCAGACTGAACGGCTGTTCCCGCTGGATCGAGGACAGAAGGTCGTAGGGTGACATATACGTGAGCTAAATACTTTCGTAACACTTGACTTGATTCCCAATCCCACAAAAGTTATAATAACTCCTTCTGGAGACAGCTTGACGGAATAAACAGTATTCGCTTTGAGCTAGTTTAGAAAGCAGGGGAAATGCGATCGCCTCTTCAGTCATCAAACTTAGATACTGTCTATGAAAGCCGAGAAAGCTGAACGTACTCGCAGTCAAGAAAGAATCCTACATCTACTGAAAAATTCCAACAAATCTATATCTGCCCAAGATATTTACGTAGAACTTCGCAATCGCAATCAAAGCATCGGTCTAGCTACAGTTTATCGCGCTTTAGAAGCATTGAAACTAGAAGGGGTCGTGCAAGTCAGAACGCTAGCTACTGGCGAATCTCTCTACAGTTGCGTCCAACAAGATAAACATCACCTGACTTGCCTTCAATGTGGCAAATCGATTCCGATCCATCAATGTCCCGTCCACGAGTTAGAAACCCAGCTGAATCAGTCCCATAAATTCAAGATTTTTTATCATACTTTAGAGTTTTTCGGTTTATGCGATCGGTGTCAGGCTGAGGCATTGCAAGAGAGCTGAGGGAGACAAGGGGGACAAGGGAGAGGAGGAAGATGGGGGAGAGCGTCGCAAATTCTTTGAGTGTCCTCCCACACTTCCCACACTTCCCACACCCCATTCTTTACGTATCGCTAATAATAGAGCGCATACCCTCAATAGTCCCAGGAATGCTGCGGGGATCCATGAACATGACTTTGCTGCTGTCGCTGCTGCCAATTTGCTTGCCCATATCTAAATAGTGTTGAGCAATCAAGAATTGTAAAGCTTCGGCGGCGTGCGGTTCTGTTTGCAGAATTTTGGCAATAATTTGTAATGCTTCAGAAGTGGCTTGTGCCTGCAAAACTTGTTGTTGGCGTTCGGCTTGCGCCTGCATGATAATTGTCTTTTGTTGTGCCTCGGCTTGCAGAATCGTGGCTTTTTGTTGGGCTTCGGCTTCTAGTACCTGCGCTTCCGCTTTCCCTTTGGCGCTGTTGACTGCCGATTCGCGATCGCCTTCAGAAGTTAAAATCGATGCCCGTTTGCGGCGTTCTGCTGCCATTTGCAATTCCATCGACTCTTGTACTGCTTTGGAAGGAATGATGTCTCTCAATTCCACCCGCGTCACTTTTACGCCCCAGGGATCGGTAGCAATGTCTAAATCTCGCAGCAAAAGTTCGTTGATTTGCGATCGCGCCGTGAAGGTTTCATCCAACTCCAGTCGTCCCATTTCCGCCCGAATTTGCGTCAGCACCAAATTCACCATTGCCGATTGGAGATTTTCCACCTTGTACCAGGCTTTTTCCATATCGACAATGCGCCAGTAAACCACAGCATCGACTTCAATTCCCACGTTATCGCGGGTGATGCATTTTTGCGGTGGAATATCTAAAACTTTTTCGCGGATCGTTTCGCGAAAGACTATGCGATCGAGCACGGGAACGACAATATTTAGCCCTGGTTGCAGTTTTTTATGGTAACTACCAAATCTCTCTACCAAAGCTTCATTACCTTGATTGATGATTTTGACAGAGCTGGCTAGGGTAGAACCACCACCCAGCGCTAGTACTATAAGTAAAAATAATTGTTCCATAACAGGAGTGAGTAGTGAGTAGTAGGTTGTAGAGGCGCACGGATGTGCAAACAAACAAAAGTAGAAATTTTAATGATGAATTAGGCTTTCTGGCATGACGATTAACGTAGTTCCCTCTCGACTGACGACATAAACTTTTTGTTGTGGAAGTATGCTCAGTTTTTCGTCAGCACATTTTGCTCGCCAAGAATTGCCTTCATACAACACCCGTCCCTCTTTACCTGCAGTAATTTCGGTTAAAGTTTCCGCCACTGTAGCATCCCGAATCTTGGAGTGTCGCTGTGACGCTGGCATTAAACGCCGCGATAGAAACACAAAAGCGGTGGACAAGGCAAGCCATACCACTACTTGCAAGCCCAGATGAGGTAAGATTGGCACTGCTACAGCAACGACAACGGCACTAACTCCCATTGCAAAGCTTACAAAAGCTGTAGGTAGCACGAGTTCGACCGCACACAGAGCGATGCCGATAAGCAACCACAGCCAGACAAGATTAATTGACATTTTTTACATTTTGCGCTGTCTATTTTCATTTTTACTCTTTTCTAATACTGACTGTCACTTAAAAGTCAGAAGTCAGGAGTCAGGAGTCAGGAGTTATTAGCTCGCTCTTGCTACTCCCTATTAACTGACAACTGAAACTTAGGGGACGATCTTGTGCAAAGATAAAAGATTGTGACAAGTAAGCGCTGATACAGAGGACGAGCAGTGGTGCAAGTCTGTGGAGAGGAAACACTAGGTTCAAAGGTTATGAAAGTTGGCGATCGCGTTCGTGTCAAAGAGTCCGTTATCGTATACCACCATCCAGAACATCGCAACCAACCCTTTGACATTAAAGGTTTGGAAGGAGACGTGCTGGGTATTGTCAATGAGTGGCAAGGCAGACCTGTAAGTGCCAACTTACCTGTTTACGTGCAGTTTAGTAAAAAGTTTAAAGCACATTTGCGGGAGAATGAAATCGAACCCATATCGTAGAAAAGCACCAATTTGGTGCTTTTCTGCGAATAGTGAGTGTGGCGAAAGCAACACAAAATGTTGAGTTCGCCCTACATTTGAGGCAATTCTTGGCGATGTCTCAATGTTAAAGTGTCGATCGCAGTGTTTGAGTCTTAAACGCTCGTGACTCCTCAACTATTACCTGTTCCTACTTCAAAAATCAAAACAGCTTCTCTTAAAAGATTTTGGCTTTCCTGATAAGGCTGAGTTGGCAGCTTGTTCGGCGGCGTTAGCTAAAGCTGCTGCAACTTGTTCGGCGCGGTGACGAGTCAACGACCAAATGAGTGGAGATAGCCAGCCATCTAGAGTAACGGAATAAGAGACGCACGTACCGCAAACAGTAGATTCTACTTTGTAGGTAATGTGTTCTTCCACTCCTGGGATGGCAAGCACGCGCACGCGCAATAATTCTCTAGGGCATACGCTTTCAACAAATATCCGTATCGGGATCGGTCCCAAACGAGTGACAGCTTCAAAGATTAAGCCTGGTTTCGGGACTAAGCCGTAGGGTACGTTAGTTTTGGTCAGTAATGGATGCCATGAAACGTCTGCTAAGTCAACTACCTTTTGCCATAATTCATCTACCGAAGCAGAACTAATTTGTCTGTAAGTGCGCGCTAAAGAACACTGAACGCGACGACCTTTGCGCTGGATAAATTTTGATATGTAGCGTCGCATTTTCTTCCTCCTCCTTTTGCCTGTTGAGCTTAGCAGGAATTCTGACTTCGGCGGCAACCAAGGCAAGTATTGATGATGATTATTTTGGGCAAACTTTCTCTAGAATACTCAATTAGAGTTTAGTATTTCACTGAAGATTTTCTCTTCACGGCACTACGAGGTGTTAATTTGAGGGACAATATGTTCAGTGGTCTATTATCTGTATTGACTAAACGGATGATGCTAAGTCATTTGCCATTGATGCGATCGCAGTTTGAAATATGACTCGATTGTTACTGAGTGATGTAAAGCATTTTTAAGTTTTGCAGGGTAAGCACTGATGTACGCTTCTCAAAGCTTTCAGACTTACACAAAATTGTAGATGTTCCTTGCCACAAATTAGAAATTTAACAGAATTTTGCTGAAAATATGACGACTGCTTCCACAGCCCAACCAACTGCCTCCCAACCTCTACCTCCAACTGACGCAAAAGAACGAGTCAGCCAGTGGATGAAACAATTACAAGATAAGATTTGTCAAGCTCTCGAATCAACTGACGGTGCGGGTAAGTTTCAGCAAGACGAATGGGAACGGGAAGAAGGCGGCGGCGGGCGATCGCGCGTGATACGCGAAGGTAATGTATTAGAACAAGGAGGAGTAAATTTCTCCGAAGTATGGGGTTCTCATTTACCGCCATCGATCTTAACCCAACGTCCAGAAGCAGCAGGACACAAATTTTACGCTACGGGTACTTCAATGGTGTTACATCCCCGTAACCCTTACGTACCGACGGTTCACTTAAATTACCGCTATTTTGAGGCTGGTCCGGTTTGGTGGTTTGGTGGTGGGATAGATTTAACCCCCTATTACCCCTTTGCCGAAGACGCAGCCCATTTCCACAAAACACTCAAGCAAGCCTGCGATAACCATCATCCAGAATACTACCCAGTGTTTAAGCGCTGGTGTGACGAGTATTTCTATTTGAAACACCGTCAGGAGACTCGCGGTGTTGGGGGAATCTTCTTTGATTATCAGGATGGCAGGGAAGGACAGTTGTATCGCGGACCCCAAACCGACAGTTCTGCGGCTGTTTACAGCAATCAATTGGGGCATCAACCTCCTCGCAGTTGGGAAGAAATCTTTGCTTTCGTGCGCGACTGCGGCGAGGCGTTTTTACCTTCCTATTTACCAATTGTCGATCGCCGTAGGAATATGGAATATGGCGATCGCGAACGCAATTTCCAACTCTATCGACGCGGACGCTATGTAGAATTCAACTTAGTCTACGACCGAGGCACGATTTTCGGGTTGCAAACCAACGGACGCACGGAATCGATTTTAATGTCTCTACCTCCCCTGGTGCGTTGGGAATACGGTTACGCGCCAGAACCCAACACCCCCGAAGCCGAGTTGTACGAAACCTTCCTCAAACCCCAAGACTGGGCAAACTGGAAATCGTAAGCAAGTATCTCCTGTAGAGATGTTACATGTAACGTCTCTACAACTCACCCAATGCTTGTTTAACAGAAAATCCTAAAAATTTAATTTTTCTGAAAACGATACGCGCCCATAATCGCGCCCCATTTAGCTGCACCTGTATTAGTATCTATGCCTTTGTCGTAACTTAAAAACTCTTCTGGAGTGGCTTCAAAGCCAAGATTGACTTGTTGAGTATTGCCTTGATAAGTAAAGCAACATTTTGCATCTGGTGGGATTGCGGCTTTGAAGTGATAGCTATTTGAACCTAGTTGTTGCCAAGTTACAACTAATAAACAACCAGGTAATAATTCAAAATCATCAGGAGTAAATTGTTGCAATCTCGCAGAATTTGCCCCAGAACCGCGCACGGCGGCGATATCTTTAGGTATATAGTACTGTACTTGCAATTTTCCAGCCTCACGCACCTGCATTCGCATTAATCGCGGGCGATAGGGTTTGTCTAAATACAAAGCGTTGGCTTGTTCGGCAAATAGCGTAATGCTGTCTTCTTGAAATAGGGGGACTGGTTTTTGCCACAATCGTAAGTAGACGTACCAAGCAGGATCGGCGATCGCCTGGGCTTTATTCTCAAATTCACCTGCCATATAATCAGCTAGGGCAATTAGCTCTGGTGGTTTCATAACTTATCGAAAAAATTCAAAACTATCGAGAACAGACTGGAGATCGAGGATTTGAGACAAAACTCGCTCCTCTCTGCTTAAGATCGAAATATTCTTGCTCCAAAATCGACATGACGACTTGAGAAGCATACTTATCTTGCCGCTTCACAGTTTCTCGTAGCAATCCTTCCTCGCGAAAACCTACCGATTGATAGACGTGTCTGGCGCAGTAGTTGTCCTCAAGACACTTAACTAAAATTGTAAATCCTTGAGACCGATCGGCTTAAGCTTGGCAAAAGTCACGTTAAAGCGAGACAATAATCTAATAAGTCTTCCCGTTATGTTTAATTGTGAATAACCTGCGTACTGTCTCCGATACCAAGCGAAATTTCTACAATCAACACACTCGCCCGATTAACACTATCTATCGACGGGTGGTAGAAGAATTAATGGTAGAAATGCATTTACTCTCAGTCAATGCTGATTTTCGCTATGACCCCATCTACGCTCTAGGTGTCGTTACGGCATTTGAGCGGTTCATGCAGGGCTACCAGCCAGAACGGGATAAAGAACCGATCTTTGAGGCGTTGTGTCAGTCCATTGAGGACGATCCACAGAGATACCGCCAAGATGCCGATCGCCTGCGTCAACTACTGCAAAACGTATCGACGCCACAACTGTTCGACTGGATCGATGGTAAAACCTCCCTGCAAGGTGCAGAAGATCTGCAAGCACAAATGCAGGCGATCGCTCACAACTCGAAGTTCAAATACAGCCGTCTATTTGCGATCGGTGTCTTTACCCTGCTAGAACTAGCAGATGCGGAACTTGTCAAAGACGAAAAGCAGCGAGTGGAAGTGCTCAAGCAAGTAGCAACCGCTTTGCACGTACCAGAAGATAAGCTGAACAAAGATCTAGAGCTATACCGTTCTAACCTAGAGAAGATCGAGCAAGCGCTAATTACGATGGCAGATATCCTCTCAGCCGATCGCAAAAAACGCCAGCAACGTCTACAAGAGCGAGAAGCTGGTGTTGCTACTAGCAACGGTGATAGTGGTTCTACTTCTGGCTCCTCTCAGGATAAAACTCCGTCTGGTTCTTAGCCATGCCATATTGAAACACCTGTAGGAGCGCACGTTTATGCGCTCCTACGAATTTTTGCAATGTGTTAGTGCGCGGAGGCGCACTTTGCCAGTGTAGCGGCGATTAGAAATTGCCCAACCTTTTATCTGCCAATTTTTTGAAATGCGATCGCATTCTAGTAAGCCGGACCCACAAAAGCATAGATCAGATGGCTGACAACGGAAAGCGCCAATGCCCCTAACAGAACGCTCCAAATTCCTGCCCGTAGGCGAAAACCTTGGACTAGAGAAGCTGCAATACCAAGGGCGATCGCAGAAATAGCAAAGGTAACAAATCCTGATAATAAACCGAACGTGAGCAAATTAGGAATAAAAAATAGGGCTCTTAAAATCGGATTAACAATAGCAGCGACTACCCCCAGTACAGCAGCCGAAAGATAGGCTTTAGCAGGGCTATCTACTTCCACGCCAACCGGAAGTTTGCTAACAATCAGCAGGCTAGAGGCACTCACTAACCAAGCAATTAATAAGTCGATTAACATACCTACAACTCCTTGAGTTTTAGATTGAGAATAACTCACTCATAGAAGTAGGCTAGCGAATCGAACTACTACAATTCATCTATAAATTGACAGAAAATCAGCTGCGCCCTACTGCTTTTCTATCTCCATCGTTTGAATTTTGGAAAATTGTACTCGTACTGCTTGGAGTTCATGGTGACTGGGGTGCAATGGGCGAGGTGGGATTCAGGCTGGGACTAGCGTTAGGATTAATCGGAGCCAAAGGCGTAAGATCCGGCGCTGACAGATTAGAACCAGATGGTAAATCGGGAGAGCCCGGAGTGGTAGCTAAAGCAACGCGATCGCCTCCAATTTGCCGCATGATATCTAACAGCTGAATCACGTCGTTATAGCTCGACGATCGCGAAGCATTTAAAATAATCGTTCCGAGTGGATTAGCCTGAGTGTATGCTTTGAGCGTTTGCGTCAGTTTATCTATTTGTACTGGCTCTTTCTCTACATAAAGCTGCCCGTCTTTGAGAGTTACGATCAACCGCGATTGAAACATCGGTGCTGTACCAGTACTCGCCTTGGGCAGCTGAATTTCGATCGCTTGCTGGCGGGTAAATTGTAATGCCGCCAAAAGAAAAAACGTCAAAATACAGAAAATTACGTCAATCAGAGGAATAATCTGAACTTGAACTTCTTCAATTGGTGAGTGGAGGTTGATTTTCATGAGATTGCTAGCTTTGAGAGCAGAAACTTATTACACGATTTGTTTTGACTTTTCTTTTGTCATGCGTCATTTGTCATTAGTAGTTTTGACTTTTGACCGCAACGCTATCGCTCGAGGGCAAGCTTTTGCTACCTAAATTTCTGGTGCAGTAGAGTCTTCGCGTTTGCCAGGAGGCTGAGGTGGGACGTTGTAGCCCTTACCGAGATCGGGTTGAGGATTTGTTGGCGGTTCGGAATAAGCAGCCCTTCTTGCACCTAAGTCAAAGCTGAAGCGCCCGCGACTTTGAGGAGATTCAACTTCTGGTGCTGCAACTGGGGGTGAATAAGAAGCAACCGAAGAATCTTGAAGGTTGACCCAATACTGACGGTATAGTAATTCTAATTCGCTCCCGGCACGGCGAAACACTTTTATTTGATTGACGGCAAATCCTTGAAATAGGCGATAAAAAACCAAACTGACGATCGCCACAATGAGTCCTGTTGCCGTACTGATCAGAGATTCGCCAATACCTGTTGTCACGCCAGTAGAGGAAGAGGTACTGATCTGTCCGAGCGTAATCGAACCCAAAGATTGAATCAGTCCCAGTACTGTTCCCAATAATCCTAGCAGGGGTGAAAGCGCGATCGCTGCTTCTAAAATTTTCTCCCCTTGACGCATGGAAGCAATTTCATCTTCTGCAGTTGACTCTAGTGCCAGCCGAAACACCTCGGGATCGGGTGTAGACAAGCGTAACGGTGCGTATAAGAACCTACCCGCTGGCTGATAGGAGAATTTTCTGGCTAATTCCGTGGCGCTTTGCCAATTTTGCTGAGCGGCATCTAAAATGCGCTCGACAATTTCCCGTTCTTGAGAAAATATCTTGAACCAGAACCCCAGCCGCTCGACGATCACGCTCAAAGCTAAAATAGATAGAGCTAGCAGAGGCCACATGGCGGGTCCGCCTTTGCGGAAAATATCTATAACATCCACTGTTTTTCCATTCCTCCTTTGATTCTTTCGGCACAGCATACCACTGGATTGGATTGCTGCCCACCGATAAGCAATTTAATTTTAAGCGTATAGGCGTAGATCTCGTGTTTTGTCACCCATCGCCAGAGCGAAAACATCGCGATCGCTCTATCGTATCTTCCCAACTTTTTAACGACGGTTTTTCCCACTTCCACAAGCTAAGTTATTTGTCAATATAAAGGAGAGCTGGAGGTACACAAATGAACTTTTCAATCCAATCTGTTTACGGCTGGTATCGCAACACTCTACGCAATCCTAAATACCGTTGGTGGGTAATTCTCGGTACGGCATTGTATTTCGTTATGCCATTTGACATTGCTCCTGACTTTTTGCCAATTGTAGGACAATTGGATGATGTCTTTTTATTGACGCTGTTGGTATCAGAAGTTTCCCAAATGGCGATCGAGGGCTATAAAATCCGTAAGGGCAAAAATACAACCGCTAACGTTGACTCTGGCAGTTCTAACACTGTTGATGTAGATGCGGTATCTGTAAAGTAGCAGTAACAAAAACTTAATATAATCTAACCGATTGTCCTTCCTCTGTCGTACCTGACGGCTCTTTGGGGAAGGATATATTTTTGCTTGTTTGAAAAAATACTAAATTTGCGATCGTAAAAGCCGAACGCTAGCTTGATACCATAAAAAGAAAAACTTTCTATGCAGGAGTTTTGGCATAATTTTTTTGGTTCGAGTTCATTTATCCCGCACGGACACTGTTATCTTTGGCAACCAGGGTTAGTTTGGCTGCACATTTTATCCGATGCGTGTATCGCATTTGCCTATTATTCAATTCCATTTACATTAGTTTATTTCGTCCAAAAGCGACAAGATTTACCATTTAACTGGATTTTTTGGCTATTTGGAGCTTTTATCATCGCTTGCGGCACAACTCACTTAATGGAGATATGGACTTTATGGTATCCCACCTACTGGCTGTCAGGCACGCTTAAAGCTGTCACGGCTTTAATTTCTCTCTATACGGCTCTAGAGCTAATGCCATTAGTGCCGAAGCTACTGGCTCTACCCAGCCCCGCACAGCTAGAAGCAGCAAACCAAGAATTACGCAGTCAAATTACCGAACGGGAACGCGCAGAATCACAAATTCGGATTTTAAATGCTCAACTCGAACAACGAGTCACAGAGCGGACGGCAGAACTAGAAATAGCAAATAAATTGAAAGATGAATTGCTCGTCCGCGCCCAAGTAGCAAGGGCTGAGGCTGAGACGGCAAACCGGATGAAGGACAATTTTCTTGCCATCATTTCTCACGAGTTACGCACGCCACTCAATCCGATTCTCGGTTGGTGCAAATTGCTGATGAGCCGCAAATTCGATCGAACTCGAATTGAGAGCGCGATCGCCACGATCGATCGCAATGCTAGGCTTCAGGTGCAACTCATTGACGATTTGCTGGATGTTTCCTCCATTCTGCAAGGGAAATTGAGCTTGAATGTCTCCGCAGTCAATTTAGCTTCCGTCATTGCAGCAGCATTAGAAACTGTCCGTCTAGCAGCAGAAGCAAAATCAATTCAGATCGCAACTCAGCTTGATGCAAATGTAGGAGAAGTAGAAGGCGATCCGACACGCTTGCAGCAAGTGATGTGGAATCTACTTTCCAACGCCATTAAGTTTACTCCCCAGGGAGGACGGGTAGAAATTTCGCTCCAAAGAGTCGAAGGGGGAGTGGGAGAGTGGGAGTCGGGAAAGAAAGCAGAGGAGCAGGGAAGAGGAGGAGCAGAGGAAGAAATTAAATTCACGCACCACTCATCCCGCGCTAGCTACGCCCAAATTCAGATCGCTGACACGGGAAAAGGTATTAGTGCCGATTTTATTCCTTACATATTCGATTACTTTCGACAGGAAAGCACCGCCACAACCAGAAAGTTTGGTGGGTTGGGATTGGGACTGGCGATCGTGCGCAATATCGTTGAAATGCATGGGGGTTATGTCACCGTGGCTAGTCCCGGCGAAGGAAGGGGTTCTACATTTACTGTAAAGATTCCGCTGCTAGGAAAAGTTGAGGAAACTGCGACAGACATAGAAGTTGCAAGAGAATTCCTAACTCCCGACTCCGTTGTACGGGCGCATTACCAATCTCCCCTACCGACTCCCCTCGCTGGCGTGCGGGTTCTAGTAGTAGATGACGAAGCTGATTCGCGAGATTTTGTGACTTTCGTGCTAGAAGAAGCTGGGGCTATTGTTACCGCAGTTGGTTCGGCTTTTGCTGCTTTAGAGGTGTTTACATCGCAGATAGATATATTAGTTAGCGATATTGGGATGCCTGGTATGGACGGTTACATGCTGATTCAACAAATTAGAGCTTTGTCGATAGAACAAGGAGGCAAGATTCCGGCGATCGCCCTAACTGCCTATGCGAGAGAGTTCGATCGGCAAAGAGCATTGGTAGCAGGCTTTCAAAAGCATATTTCTAAGCCCGTCGAACCAGAGCAACTGGTAGAAGCTGTTACCTGCGCAGTCAGGGCAGTAAATTCTACTAATACTAATAATTAATGTAGTATAGTCGCGCGCGATCGCACTCTAGTTTGCTTTCAGAAAAACCCTAAAGTCAGGGCGAACGATGGGACTCGAACCCACGAGTGGAGGAACCACAATCCTCTGCCTTAACCACTTGGCTACGCTCGCCATTGTATATACCAGTATACTATCTTATCAGCTATTTCTCAATATCGATCGGTAGTGGAACCGATCTAAAGCACATCAAGTCCAAGCAATAGAGCCAAGAGTAGCGTAAGATAGGCAGCATGAAGGGATCGAAAAGCATTACTTACATAGGACTAGCAGTTATCAGTGGACTGGGGGTATTGATGGCATTGACTAACCCCGATCGCGCTGCCTACGAAACTTATGCTGCCAGAAGGTTAGCAGATTACATTAAAGATGAAGTTTGCCCTCAAGTGCCCAACATCTTCGGTATTGCTTTGCAGCGCAACTGTAATGACTTAGTTGATTCTAGTTCTCCTGTTATTCAAGGTATTGTAGCTAATAACACCAAGCGACAAAATTTTATTTTATTCAGTATTTACACCACAGATCTTGCGGTTGGTGGTGCAATTCCGTCATATCGTTTTCAAACTGTTGGTGCAATGCAAAACTTTTTTACCTACTCTGCCCAGAAGCAGTAGTCAGTCAAAAGTTAAAAGATAAAAGTCAAAAGTTAAAATGTTGGCATCCTGCTGAAATTACCTTGATAGCTATCTAGATTTTTCATCTAGATATAGGGTGCTTGAGTCATATTTTTTACGAAGAAGGAGCCAGGAGTCAGAAGCCAGAAGTCAGGAGAATTAAAAAAAACTTCAGTTATGGGTTTAATGCCCGTTAAAAACAAACAATTCGGTTGAGATATATAATACGAAACCTTTGGCTGTCCTTACTTCAATCCCATGTATTTATCAGCAGCGAAATTGGAGGTTTCCTCCAATTTATTAGCTGCGTACATGGGTTATTCTGACTCCTGACTCCTGACTCCTGACTCCTTTGAATCTATATAACTTCGGATAAAACTCTTTTGGTTGCCACTGCATCAACTTCAAAAAAATCATAACTTTTGATATAGGCAAGGTTACTGATAACTCCTTCCTCAGACGCACTCACCATTGTAGTTACTGGGTTTAAACTGGTTTTGGTGGCTGTGACCAAGTAATTCTTACCCTGTAGTCATGGCGATCGCAGATCGCGCAAAAAAACTAAATCAAATTTCAACGATTATAGTTTTTTTTAACTGAAAATTTTGCAACCGATAAAGCAAAATTTTTCAGGGAGAGCGATCGCTAATTGCGAACAAATGAGAGAGGAGACTTCACATGTTTTTTCATAAAAAAGAACCGATTCATGTTGTCAATATCAATGAGCCAAATCCTCGCTTTGCTCAACTTCTGCTAGAGCAATTTGGTGGTGCAACAGGAGAACTTTCGGCGGCTTTACAATACTGGGTACAGTCTTTCCATGTAGAAAACGCAGGCATTCGCGATATGCTGCAAGACATCGCGATCGAAGAATTCGGTCATTTGGAAATGGTGGGCAAAATGATTGAAGCTCACACTAAAAATGTAGACCAAACAGAAGCATACAAAAGTACTTTGTTTGCCGTGCGTGGAATGGGACCTCATTTCTTAGATAGCCAGGGCAATGCTTGGACAGCTAACTATCTGAATGAGGGTGGCGATGTCGTGCGTGACTTGCGGGCTAACATTGCTGCGGAAGCCGGAGCAAGACAAACCTACGAAGAATTAATTAAGCTGTCAACTGATGAAGGCACAAAGAATACTTTGGTGCATTTGCTGACACGGGAAATTTCCCATACGCGAATGTTTATGAAAGCTTTGGATTCTATGGGCAAGCTGACAGAGCCTTTCTTTGGCAATATTCAGCCTGACGAGACGGTTGATATTTACTACAATCTGTCTACCAATGGTACGCAGGACGAACGCGGTCCATGGAACTCAGAACCAGCATTTCGCTACATTGCCGACCCAGTGAATGAAGTTGCGAAAGGCTAGGGTTGCGGCTGAGAGGCAGCATATTCAAAGCGCTCCTCGCTCCGTCATCTCTAGTTTGCCAGTTAAATAGGGAAAAAATAAGTTAGTGGATTTTAGATCTACTAACTTATTTTTATTGCAATACTTAATGGCTCAGCGGTTCTTGAGCTCTTTAGATCTATCGTCGTGACTATCATTGGTTACTGGTCATTAATCATCGGTAAAAAACAAGGAAAATAGAGATGTTCTCTTGTTGTATGTCTGAGGACTCAAAGAGGAATGCTATATTTGTACAATTGTAAAAGACAAAAAATAGGTAAAAAAAATAGGTAAAGTTCATAGAAGGCGATCGCGGTAGCAGCAGGCGAAAATCCAAATCTATTGCGATCGGTTAATAGCTGAAATAACAGCAGCAATTGATACAGAAAATCTTGTCTTAAAGTCATTTGCTAGATAAATCACACGCTAAAATCGAGCCACTGTCAAATTCCCAACTATCAATGCGCTCCGCCTATTTACTGGTATCCCACGGCAGTCGAGATTCACGCCCGCAAGTGGCGATGGAACGCTTGGCATGTCTAGTATCTTGCACTAAAGAATTGTCTTTGCAAGGGAGTAGAAAGCAGGGAATGGAGAGCGGAGGAGTAGAGGAGCAGAGGATTGGGGGAGCAATCCAAAATCCAAAATCCAAAATCCACAATTCTCTAGCCCCTCTTGTAGGTACTGCCTACTTGGAGCTAAGTCCGACTCCACTGCACCAGCAAATTGTCGAGTTTAGCGATCGCGCCTTAGCTTGCGGATATCAGCAAGTGCAGGTCGTACCGCTGTTTCTCTTGCCTGGAGTCCATGTCATGGAAGATATTCCTGCAGAAGTGGTGCTGGCACGACAAGTCCTGAGAGCAAAGGTGAAGTTGGAATTATGCCCTCATTTAGGTTCCCACGCTGGCTTGGTAAGGCTGTTGCAAAAGCAATTAGATCGAACGAAGGTAGAGAAAACAATCTTGCTAGCGCATGGCAGTCGCCGTAATGGTTCCGGGCATCCTGTAGAGGCGATCGCCCAACAAATAGGTGCTGTAGCTGCATACTGGTCAATCGCTCCTAGTTTAAGCGAACGGGTGCAGGAATTGGCAATCGCGGGTCAGCGGCGGATTGCGATCGTACCGTATTTTCTATTTGCCGGAGGTATTACCGATGCGATCGCTGAAGTTGTAGGACAGTTACAACAACAATTTCCCGCGATCGAGTTTTGTCTGATGGAGCCACTAGGGGCAACTCAGGAACTAGCCGATCTCATATGGGATCTGATCGAGACTTAGATTTACATATAAACTGCCAAAATGCCAAGAGAGAGAATGAACGAGTTCGTGGGCAAAGTCTACTTAGTGGGTGCGGGTCCGGGCGACCCCGGTTTATTTACGCTCAAAGGTAAGGCATTGTTGGAATGTGCCGATGTGGTAGTTTACGATGCCCTCGTCAGTCCGGCAATTCTAAATATGATTAACCCCTTGGCAGAAAAGATTAACGCGGGAAAGCGGCGGGGAATGCATTCGTTAATACAAGAAGATACGACCCAGCTGTTGATCGAAAAGGCCCGAGATAATGCGGTGGTGGTGCGGTTAAAAGGGGGCGATCCATTTATCTTTGGGCGTGGCGGCGAGGAGATGGAAGATTTAGTAGCGGCAGGGGTGTCAGTGGAAGTCGTGCCGGGTATCACTTCCGGTATTGCAGCTCCAGCTTATGCAGGTATCCCCCTAACCCATAGAAATTATAGTTCTTCAGTCACGTTTGTTACGGGTCACGAAGCGGCAGGAAAGTATCGTCCCAAAGTCAATTGGGCAGCTGTAGCCCAAGGTTCGGAGACGATCGCAGTTTATATGGGAGTCCACAATTTACCCTATATTGTCGAGCAGCTATGCGAGGCAGGGTTGAGCTTAGATACACCAGTAGCTCTAGTACGTTGGGGAACCCGACCGGAACAAGAGGAATTGATCGGCACTCTAGAGACAATTGTGGCGCAAGTAGAAACGACAGGTTTTAGCGCCCCTGCGATCGCTGTGATTGGTAAAGTCGTCAACTTGCATAGTCTATTAGCAGGCTGTCGCCCTACTCTCATTTAATTTCGACTTCCGACTTCTCGATAGTCTTGCCATGCTTGCACGAGATTGCCTTGCATGAGAGCTGCAATGCCCTGTAGGGCATGTAACTCTGGAATGTTGGGATCGATCGCTAAAGCAGGTTTGAGGGCAGTTTGAGCGGCGGCTCCATTCCAGTTATATAAGTGGACAAAGGCAAGGTAAGCGTAGGCGTAGGGATTTTGCGAGTCTAGCTGCGTCACTCGTTCCAAAGCCGCGATCGCACCTTTTACTTTTTGCTGTAATACTTGAGCTAAGGTGAGAGCGTAAGCCCACTCGAGGTTTTGCGGTTCCTGTTGCAGCCTGTATTCCATTGCCAGTTGTACCTGTACTAAATAATCTTGGATCGGGTCGTATTGATTTATCCGCCCAACTTCCGCAAAGACTCGCTCCAACGCCTTAATTCCTTGAGGTAAAGTTGCGGCTAAAAGTCGTTCCTGGGTAACTAAATCTAATTCTGGTGCAGGTGTGGCTGTAGCCGAAGGGTCAATTTTTAAAGCTACTGGCGGTACGGCAATGGGATAAGTTTCACCTGTGTTGCGGTTTAAATACGTTGCCTCCAAAGTGTAAATTCCCGCAGATACATCAGATGGAGGCATCATTGCTGAGCGGTCTGTTACTGAATAGTGAGTAGTGAGTAGTGAGTAGTGAGTAGTGGTTTCGTGTTTTTTCTCCCCTGCTCCTAGTCTCCTCTGCTCTCCTGCCAGCATTCCCATGCCAATACCGCGATCGTGTATCCAGCGATCGCCTTTCTTATTACTATCCTGATTTTTCCAAGTGAGTAACACAATACCAGGTTGCAACTGCTCCCACATTCCAGACCACTCATACGTTACTGGAATCGGCTTTCCTGGTGGTGCGACTGACGGGACTGTAACTCTTGATAGTGTTATGTGGGTAGTTGGTTGTTGGTTGTTAGTTATTAGTTGTTGATTGTTGCTTCCTTGTCTCCCTTGTCTCCCTTGTCCCCCTTGTCTCACCTCTACCTGCGGCACGTGCCGATGATACAGCTTCAAGGTGCTACTATCGGGTAAAGTCCAGGTTTTTTGTAAATTGAAATCGGGGGACTGTTCCACATACTGCACCATACCAGCTTGAGCATCTGGAACTGAACCTTGTTCGCCTGTTTTCGTGACAAACCAATCGAGCGATCGCCCGTCTTGGAGAATTTCCTGTTGGCGGGTTCCTACTTGCCGTCCGTAAACTTGAAAGTTTTGTAATGCACCAAAATAATTCAAGTTGTGTTGATTGACTTCTAATGTTGAAGGCAATACACCTAAATTAGATCTGATATAAGGCGCAGTTCGGACGATCTCTTCAATAACTTGCTCGTGCGGAAACTCTGAACCCATGTAAGCATAATGTTTGGCATGAGGACTGAGACTTGAGGCAACCTTACTACCTAATACCCCTCCTATAGGAAACAAATTTAACCCCATTGCTAACACTGCCAAACCTACCGTAGCCCAACGCATGTGCTGTCCCCAACGCCCGCGCCAGCACGTCATACCATAAGCAAGAAATAGCGCGACTCCAGGTAAATAAGGCACGACATAGCGCACATCTTTATTAATGTTGAGCGAACAGAGTAGATACGCACCAATGAGGAAAATTGATAGCCATATGAGGGAGTCGGGGAAGAGAGCTGGGGGAGCTGAGGGAGAAAAATTACTCCTGTCTCCTGTCTCCTGTCTCCTGTCTCCTGTTTTTTGACTTTTAACTTTTAACTTTTGACTTTTATAAAGCAACCATCCCACAATTGGTACGAGCAACAGTACCCAAGAAATATGTTCTGGTAGCAGTTTCCAGTAATAAGTCCAAGCGTCAAGGGTATTGAGGGCTGGATCGCCTTCAGCTATGGCAGAATCTATCGTTGCTCGTTTTCCTCCAGTTAGAATCAGCAGCCAGTTTGTCCGATACCACGGTACAAATACAATCGCAGATAGAAGTAGAGCGACCGCAAATTGGCAGATTCGCTCAATATTGCGTTTGCGAATAACTTCAACCCCAGTCCAGACAATCAGCACGAACAGAAAAAACAACGCCGTTTGCTTAACTAACAGCGCCATTCCCAGAGAAATACCGAATGCGATTGTCCAAAACCAACTGGGGAGGCGGGAGTCGGGAGTCGGGAGTCGGAAGTCGGGAAATTTTGACTTTTGACTTTTGACTTTTGACTTTTGACTTCTCCAAACTGTCAGACACCAAAAACACAGTGTCACGACAGCCGTGAGGGGATAATCGAGTAAAAAATCTAGGCGCAACTTATATAATCCTGGGATAAGCTGACATATGCCAGCTGCCCATAATCCGACTTCGGCGCTAAATAGTTGTATCCCCAGTCCGTAGACGGAAACAAGCAGGATAGCACTAAAAAATAGATTTACCAACGTAGCGCGATCGCCGCCAGTACCAAAAATGAGTTGGGTAATAGCCCCAGCAATCTGCGCTAGGGGAGGGACTTTTGTGGAAATCTGCCAAAAATCTATCCACCAATCGCTACTAAACCACTGAGGCTGTTGTAGTGCGTGCCAGTAATTCAGCGAACTTGTGAGATATTCTGCCCGATCCCAATCTGGAACGGAACGATCGCAAGCAAACCAGATGCGATCGACTACTACTCCTGCCAGCCAGAGCGACAGGAGAATGAGTAAATGGCGATGTTTGAATTTAGCTAACACGAAATCAATAGGAGGTTGAGCCTAATTTCTTCCTCATTTTGACATGGGGAATGCCAGCTTCTTCAAATACTGCTCCCTCTGGTTCAAAACCTAATTTTTGATGCAATCCTTGAATGTATTCTTGGGAGTGGATGACTACTTCTTGCATCTTCTTTTGGGCTGCAATCGCGATCGCTTTTTCCATAATTAGCTTACCAATGCCTTTCCCTCTGGTAATTGGCAAGACAGCCAGTCTCTCGATTTTTGCCGTGCGATCGTCTAAATATCTGACTCTAGCAGTACCGATAGGTCGATCGTCCAAATAAGCAATAATTTGGTCTGATGATTCATCTTGACCATCAAAATCTAATTCTGGATCTATTCTTTGTTCTGATTGGAAAACTTCTGTTCTAACCGATCGCATGGCTGAAAAATCTTCCAGCGATTCAGCAACTTTAATTGTTAAATTTTTATCAAAATTACTTGACATCGACTCAAGATAATTTTATCTACTATAGATTACCTTCAATAACTTTGTGTCTTTGCGGCTTTGCGCGAGCGATTTATTTTAAGCAAATAACGATGCAATTGCACAACTAAAATTAGGTAATAGCGGCGAATTTAACTCATCTCCACTCATCAGAGTGGCAACTAAATTTAGTACTGCTTTTTCTCGTCGATAAACTTCAACCTGTTGCTTGTGCCAATCTACAATCCAATACTCTCTGACTCCTCTGGCTGAATAAAGCTTGAGTTTCAATTCCTTATCACGCTTCTCATTTTCACTACCAGATGATAGCACTTCTACTACTAACTCCGGTGCAGCGGTTAAATGTCCGGCTTCATCTAATAAGACAGATAATCTTTCATTGCTAGCCCACACTACGTCAGGAATAACAGCATCAGTATCAGAAAAAATTATTCCTGGTGCAGGTACAACTTCTCCTAATCCCGTAGTTTGCGACCAAACATCCAATGCACTAATAATTCTGGCACAGGCTTTTTGATGTTTCCAATGCGGCGCTCTCGTCACAAACAATTCCCCGTCGATAATTTCGTAGCGATTGCCGTTATCTGGAAATAACTCTAAATCGGCGGTTGTCCAGATGACTCTATCGGTTATGGGTAAATTCATAAGCAAGTCAAAAGTCAAAAGTTAAAAGTCAAAAGTCAAAAGTCAAAATTATGAACCTACGCTATACGGAGATATTTTGGTTTCATTTGTTATATAAATTAAACGTGTAAAAGCTTACCAGGTATTCATCTGTATCCAAAATTTGAAGAAGGGCGGATTTATCAAAAATTTTGAATGGAAACAAAGATTATTGGTGAACCCGCTCCTACAATGATATCGATCTATTCTGCGCCTTCGATGGGGGCAAAACCCTGACGCTGAACGTTTTCCGTGATTGCACGCGGTTCCAAGAATTGTAATAAATAATCGGGACCGCCAGCTTTTGAACCAACTCCAGAAAGTTTGAAGCCGCCGAAGGGTTGTCTGGCAACGATCGCCCCTGTTATCGTACGGTTGATATACAAGTTACCCACTTCAAACTGTTCCTGTGCCATCTGGATGTGAGATGGAGTGCGGGAATAAAGTCCCCCCGTCAAGGCGTAGTCAGTCCCGTTAGCAACAGCGATCGCCTCTTCAAAGTTCCTCACCCGAATCACCGCTACCACGGGACCAAAAATCTCTTCCTGGGCGATCGTCGCTGTGGGAGGCACTTCAGTAAAAATCGTAGGGTTGACAAAATAGCCGTTATCTGGAGCAGGTATTTCTACAGCCACTTTTGCTTCTTGTCGCCCTTGCTCGATATACTCGCGGATACGGGCTTGAGCGTTACCATCAATCACGGGACCGACTTGAGTGCTGGGTAATTCTGTCTCACCAATATTGAGCGATCGCGTGGCTTCTACTAAGCGGTGAATGAAAGTATCGTAGACCGAATCTAAAACAATTACCCGCGATGCAGCCGAACACTTTTGTCCGCTGTAACCGAAAGCCGATTGCACCACGCCTACCACAGCTTGATCTAGGTCGGCACTCTCATCGACAACCATCCCATTCTTACCACCCATCTCAGCAATGACGCGCTTGAGATGCTTTTGCCCTGGCTGCACTTTTGCCGCTTCAGCATAAATCCGACAACCCACCTCGCGGGAACCTGTAAACGCAATTAAATGCGTATCGGGATGATTTACTAGGTGCGCCCCCACTTTAGAACCCTTACCTGGGACAAATTGATAAACGCCTTTGGGAAATCCTGCTTCAACCAAAATCTCAGTTAATTTTGCCGCAATTACGGAAGATGTTTCCGCAGGCTTAAGGAGAGTGCAATTTCCCGCTACTAACGCCGCTACAGTCATACCAGTTGCGATCGCCAAAGGAAAATTCCAGGGAGAAATTACCACCGCAATTCCCCTTGGTTGGTAAAGGTAACGGTTTGTTTCCCCTGCTACGTCGTAGTTGTAACCTGCATCTAATCTTTCCATTTCCGCCGCATAGTAGCGACAGAAATCGATCGCCTCCGATACTTCTGCATCGGCTTCTTTGACGGGTTTACCAACTTCCAAGACAATCCAAGCTGATAATTCCGCACGGCGTTTTTCCATCAAATCACCAGCTTTACACAAAATACTCGCCCTTTGCTTCGCCGGGGTATTTTTCCATCCAGGAAAAGCCGCTTTAGCCGCTTGCATTGCCTGTTCTGCTTGTTCGACGCTGAGGAGTCCAACTTTTCCCACCACCTCGCTGAAATTTGACGGATTTACAGAATCAACAATTTCCTCTGTAGCAACATACTCGCCATTAACTAGGGGTAAATAGGTTTTACCGAATAGCTGTCGCACTTGTTGAAAAGCCTGTTGTGACTTCTCCCTTGCCTCGACTGTGGCATAATCTGTATCTGCTGCTGGTTGGAACGATTTTTGTAGAGACGTTACATGTAACGTCTCTACATTTTTCACAATAGGTGGTGCAATCAATTCCTCAATCGGGCGTTCTTCCAAATTTTGACGTAGGAAGGAACTATTTGCGGTATTTTCTAACAAACGGCGAATCAAATAAGCCATTCCTGGGAGTAGCTCGCCGTAAGGACAATATACCCGGACTCGATAACCGCGATCGCTTAACGCTTTTGCCAGTTTATCGCCCATGCCGTAAAGAACTTGCATTTCAAAGCGACGGCGCGGAATGTTAAGGGTTTCGGCAATTGCGATTGCATGAGCTTGCGATCGCACGTTATGACTACCTATTGCCGAATAGATATATTCGTGGTTTTCTAACAATAACTGGGTAATTTTTTCAAAGTTCAGATCTGTAGCTGCTTTGTCGTTAAATACGGGTTGCTGCCAGTGCTTCTGTTCGGCTTTAATCGTTTCTTGATCCCAATAAGCACCTTTAACCAAGCGTACAGTTAACGGATAGCCTCGCTGTTTGACCCAAGCAATTAAATCTTTGGTATCCCGTTCGCTGTCGCGCAAATATGCCTGAATTGTCATACCGACATCTGTACGACTGCGAAATTCTTCTTCGAGCAGCACTTGCTTTAAAATGGAGAAAATCAGGTCTTTATAAGCGTATTGTTCCATATCAAAATGGATCGATACGCCTAATTCTTTGGATCTTCTCAATACAGTTCGGATGCGATCGCTAACTCTTGCCGCAGTACCTAACGCATCTAACGGATCGAACTGGGAGTAAAAGGCTGTCAGCTTTACTGAAACTTGTACCTGTGGCAAAGCTGCCCCATCAGCCTCATCAATTTGTGCGACTGGTTTCCAATTCTTGCTAGCTGCTGCTAGCTGTGCCATTAAATCTAAATAACGTTCTAAATATGACTGCGCTTCCGCTTCGGTAATAACTGCTTCACCTAAAATATCGATGGTGAAAGCCATTTTTTCCTTCCGCAGCCGTTCGATTGTCTTTAATGTCTGCTGAATATTTTCTCCAGCAATATATTTATGCGCTAATGTTTCTACAGCTGTCGATACTGTCGTCGCTGCTACCTGCCCAGGCATAGAATCTGGGTTGGCAAAATTAAGCATACCCTTCAAGGCAGTAGGGAGTTCTACCGACTCATCTCCTAAATATTCTTGTAAATGTCGGGCAATTTCTGACTTACTCCGCAAAGCAGGTAAACAGTCAATAAAACGAAATAGCTGCACCCGCAACCCAGGATTACTCATTGCCCAGGTGAGTAATTTGTCATCCCAACGCATTTGTTCGCGAATTGAGGCAAAAAACGAACGGTTTTCTCGCGTTGCTGCTAGCAATTGTTTAGCGATTTCTTGCGTTTTCGGTTCGTAGGTGCTTGGTTGTGCTTGTAATACCACAGATGGCAGACTCCCTGTTTAAGGCGCTTGAGGCAATTCGTTTTCGATCTAGGTGCGATACTTGAGGGCGATCGCTTCCCTAATGACAGGTTTTCACTCCCTCTTAACTTGATTTGTAGCATAAATAACTATTTTCAGTTATGAGTCATTATGTTTACTCTATTTACCAGTCATTGATATTTGCAGCCCTTCATAAGTTACGTTTTAATAACTATATTTTGACAAAAAATAAATTCTGACTGTCTTAAGGGTAAGCAACTGAAAACTAGAAATAAAAAGCACGAGCTAAAAAGAGCAGAAACCGTCCAAATGGAACAGCGCAACCAATATTTATTCTTGTCAGAATGGGAGTTGAAACTCATTAAGGGAAAATGCTATGACTGCTACGCTGTCTGCACCCCAAGCGATTGAGTCTTGGTTGGGTAAAGAAGCAGAAGACCTCCTCACGTACAAAGCTAAGGTTCCCAAAGATTTATTACATCTGCCAAGCCCAGACATGGTAGACCGAATTTTTAGCACGAGCGATCGCAATCCTCAAGTATTGCGGAGCCTCCAGCAACTCTACTCTCACGGGCGGTTGGCAAATACGGGTTATCTTTCGATTTTGCCAGTAGATCAAGGGATCGAACACTCGGCAGGGGCTTCGTTTGCACCCAATCCCATGTATTTCGATCCAGAAAATATTGTCAAATTGGCAATGGCAGCCGAGTGTAACGCCGTCGCTACCACGTTGGGCGTTTTGGGTATAGTTTCTCGCAAATACGCTCACAAAATTCCCTTCATCGTCAAAATCAATCACAACGAGTTGCTCACTTTCCCTAACCAATTCGATCAAGTCTTGTTTGGTTCGGTCGAGCAAGCTTGGAATTTAGGAGCTGTTGCTGTCGGTGCGACAATATACTTCGGTTCGGAAAACTCCACGCGCCAAATTCAGGAAGTCAGCCGCGCTTTTGCCCGCGCCCACGAATTGGGAATGGCAACCATCTTGTGGTGCTATTTGCGTAACAATGCCTTCAAGCAGGATAAAGATTATCACCTAGCAGCCGATCTCACTGGACAGGCAAACCACCTCGGTGTCACGATCGAAGCCGATATTATTAAGCAAAAGCTACCAGAAGTCGATCGCGGTTACGAAGCTGTGGCTAAAGCTAGCGGCAAAAGCTACGGTAAAACTAACGAAAGAATCTACACCGATTTAACGAGCGATCACCCAATCGATCTCACCCGCTACCAAGTTCTCAACTGCTATAGCGGACGAGTTGGGTTAATTAACTCTGGTGGTGCTTCTGGTAAAAATGATTTTGCCGAAGCCGTGCGTACGGCTGTAATTAACAAACGGGCTGGTGGTTGTGGCTTAATCTCCGGTCGCAAAACCTTCCAACGTCCGTTTGAAGAGGGAGTCAAGTTATTTCAAGCGATTCAGGATGTTTACCTGTCTCCAGAAGTAACTATTGCTTGATGCTGTAGGAGTAGGACTTTGGATCGAACTGGATAAAACTATCCAAAGTCCCGATTTTTATGAATTACCTTGCTTTTGCGGGTCTTCTTCATCCATCACCTGAGCCAGCGTCCAAGGAACTGGCAAAGTTTCCCAGCGCGATTGAGAACGCTTTGGTAGAGCTTGCTGGCGATCGCGATTTCGCTTGGTCAAATGAGAACTTTTCATGCTCTTATCCCCCGATTTTACAAATCGTAAAAATTATTTGGGTTAAGGAGAAATTAAGTTGCTCCTACTGGCAAGCATGACAAATCTGCATGAAAATCATTTAAAATCTGCATGAGAATTCTCTCATTAAACCAACTTTGTAGAGATGTTACATTTAACGTCTCTACATTGAATAACTGTTAATCAACCCTGACAAAGTGTTGTTAAAGCGAGAAAAACCAATATTTCCCCTACTATCTTGAGCTATCCTGAATAGAATCGAATTGCAATTAGCAGTGACCATGAAACTGGCAGCACGAGTGGGTAAGGTAACGCCTTCTTTGACCTTGGCAATCTCCGCCAAAGCCAAAGCCATGAAAGCTGAGGGAATAGATGTTTGTAGCTTCAGCGCCGGAGAACCGGATTTTGACACCCCAGAACACATCAAAGCAGCTGCAAAGAGAGCTTTAGATGAAGGTAAGACGAAATATGGTGCGGCGGCTGGAGAACCGAAGTTAAGACAAGCAATCGCTCGTAAACTTAAAACGGATAACGATCTAGACTATCAAGCTGAAAATGTCATCGTCACCAACGGCGGCAAACACGGTTTATACAACTTAATGATGGCGCTGATCGAGGTGGGAGACGAAGTAATTATTCCCGCCCCCTACTGGCTGAGCTATCCTGAAATGGTGATTCTGGCTGGCGGAACACCAATAATCGTCCAGACAGATGCGAGTTGTAAAATTACTCCAGACCAGCTACGGGCTAGCATTACCCCTCAAACTAAGCTATTCGTCCTCAACTCTCCTTCTAACCCTACTGGTGTCGTCTACACTCCAGATGAGTTGAAGGCACTAGCAGAGGTTGCGATCGAGAAAGATATTCTAGTTGTCTCGGATGAGATTTACGAGAAATTACTTTACACAGATGTAAAACACGTCAGTATTGGTTCTCTAGGGAAGGAAATTTTCGATCGCACCATTATCAGTCACGGTTTTGCTAAAGCCTACTCGATGACAGGTTGGCGTGTCGGCTATTTAGCAGGTGCGGTAGAGCTAATCAAAGCTGCGAGTACGATTCAAGGTCATAGTACATCTAACGTGTGTACCTTCGCTCAATTCGGCGCGATCGCGGCTTTAGAAAGTTCTCAAGAATGCGTGGAACAAATGCGTCAAGCTTTTGCCCAACGGCGACAGGTAATGATGCAAAGATTAGATGCAATCCCAGAAGTGACATACGCCAAACCCGATGGTGCGTTTTATATTTGGGTCAACATTGGCAAAACAGGCAAGTCATCAATGGATTTTTGCCAAGAACTTTTAGAGTCATACCATGTCGCGGCAATTCCTGGTGTTGCTTTTGGTGCAGGCGATCGCGTTCGTCTTTCCTATGCGACAGATATGACATCGATTGAAAAGGGCATGGATCGCTTAGATAAATACATCCGCTCTTTGTTTTAGAACTGTTAATCTCAAGCTATGGAAGGTGCTTTTTTGTGCCATTCTGTAGCTTGTTCGTAAGCATGAGCCACTTGAAACAATTGGTCTTCCCGCAAGACATTTCCAATCAGTTGCATTCCGATTGGCATTCCTTTGTCATCAAAACCGCAAGGTATGCTTAATCCCGGTAAACCCGCCAAATTCACCGTAATTGTCATCAAATCGGTTAAATACATACTCAGCGGATCGTCAGTTTTTTCCCCTGCTTTAAATGCTGTCATGGGAACTGTCGGCGTGACTAATACATCCACTTGCCCAAAAGCATTTTCAAAGTCTTGTTTAATTAAAGTCCGAACTTTTTGCGCTTTGAGATAGTAAGCATCGTAATAACCCGCAGATAAAGCATACGTTCCTACCATAATCCGGCGCTTGACTTCCGTACCAAAACCCATCGCTCTAGTGCGAGCGTACATATCGATCAGATTTTCAGCATCGGGGACGCGCAAACCATATTTTACGCCATCGTAACGCGCTAAGTTAGCCGAAGCTTCGCTAGGGGCAATAATGTAATAAGTTGGCAAGCCATAGCGGAAACGCGGACAGGAAACTTCTTTAATTTCTGCACCGAGTTGCTTTAATTGTTCAATAGCTTTGCTTACAGCTTGTTCTACAGCCGGATCTAAACCCTCAGCAAAAGTTTCTCTCACGATCCCGATGCGCATTGATTTGAGATTCGGTTTGAGAAATTGAGTGTAGTCGGGAATTTCCACTTTCAAACTAGTAGAATCCTTCGGATCGTAACCCGCGATCGCGCCTAGTAAAATAGCTGCATCTTCTACCGTGCGTCCGAAAGGTCCGATTTGATCCAAAGAGGAAGCAAAAGCCACCAAACCGTAACGCGACACTAACCCGTAAGTCGGCTTCATGCCTACAACACCGCAAAAAGATGCAGGTTGGCGGATCGAACCACCTGTATCGGAACCGAGGGAAACGACGCACTCATTCGCAGCCACCGCCGCCGCCGAACCCCCAGAAGAACCCCCAGGAACCCGTTCCAAGTCCCAAGGATTAGCCGTGAGTTGAAATGCCGAGTTTTCGGTGGAACTCCCCATCGCAAACTCGTCTAAGTTGGTTTTACCCACCGTCACTGCCCCAACATCCGCTAATTTTTGCGTTACTGTCGATTCGTAGGGTGGGACGAAGTTTTCTAAAATTTTAGAGGCGCAAGTGGTGGGAATTCCCTTGGTACACATGTTGTCCTTCACGCCTACGGGAATCCCAGCCAATAAACCGATTTCTTCTCCAGCCGCAATTTTGGCATCCACGGCTTTTGCTTGTGCTAATGCTTTATCCGCTGTCACGCACAAAAAGCTGTGGATCTTTGGTTCTAGTGCTTGAATCCGATCCAGTGCTTCTTGCGTAATTTCCACCGCCGAGCGTTCTTTCTTCACTAGTTGTCCGTGCAACTCGCGGATGATGGATGCCATCTCTCGCTCCCTCTTTGCTTCACAGTCCAAATTCTCAGTATAGAGCGTCTGGGCAGAAACTAGGGGCTAATTCTATAGAGACGCGATCGCGTCTCTATAGCTCTTTCACCGAGTCTGAAATATGTCCTGGGAAGAAATCTATGCCGACTGCTGATTTAAATAGGTAAGCAAATAGTAAAATTACACCACTAATGACTAAGTTTGCTCCCAAAAGGAGCATGACAACTGCGATCGCATTGCCAATTCTAGCGATTCCCTCTGGCACATATTTTCGCCGTCTTTTTCGACGCTCTTTACCAACAAATAAAACTAAATAAAATCGAGAAAATATCAGATCGATATTAAATCTAACATCTACAATTTTGGGTGAGGGTTGAGGTATTGCTTGATTTAAAATATTTATTATTGCTTGCCTCTGTTCTAGATTAAAACTTGCCAAAACATGTGGCTCGATTTGCTGTAAATAATACTCTGGAGTTCTCGCTCGATAACTAGGCAGATTAATTTGTTCTTTAATAGATGGATCTTTCAAAAATACCTCCAAATATAGATCGTTCTGCCTATGCCTAAACTCACTGAAGTAAAGATCGCCAAAAACCAAAAAGCCAAATATTTATTTACCCCCGCCGATAGCAATGTATTTTTTACTTGAGCTAAGGTCAAAATTAACCCTAATGCCATAACCCAAATCATGGCTAAACCAAATGCCCAAGGCGGAATTCCTGCCCAAGGAATACTTTGAGGCCAAGTCATGGCGAAAGCTCCAGCCCATACTAATAAAACAATCCAAGCTACAGCCAAAGCGACAGCATCAAAACCAACCCAAGCTAAATGCACGGTGACAACTTGTGTACCTGCCCAAGTTACCCAGTTCGCATTACAATCTGATAATAGCCAACCAGTGCCTATGTATCCCAGCAATAATACCAGTAAATAAAGCTTTGAAATTCCATTCAAGCATGATATTTTTACGTTCATTTCAAACCAAATTCAAAGGTTGTGTTTGCTTCCTTGTTCTAATAAATGACAAATGACGTAGGGCGAAGCCCTTCCCGAAGGGTATGACAAATGACAATCATAACGGTAGATATAACGGTAGATATAATGAACCATTTAGAATCTGCGATATTATAAGTATTCCTATAGTTGTAGCGATCTCAAATCGGGAAAATTACCGATAAACAGGCAATCGTAATAAAGAGACGATAAAGTAGTAAAACGAAAAAATATTGATGGTATCTTCTGTTGTAAATTTGCATGTTTACGTCCAAGGCAAAGGCTTACCGATCCTCTGCTTGCACGGTCATCCTGGTTCGGGTTTGAGTATGTCCGTGTTTACTCAACATCTATGTCAACGTTTTCAAACAATAGCACCTGACTTACGGGGATATGGCAACAGTCGCACCCAGACTGATTTTGCTATGACCGATCATCTGCATGACTTGGAAGCACTCCTCGATCGCCTTAAAATTAGCCAATGCCTGGTTTTGGGTTGGTCTTTGGGCGGAATTTTAGCAATGGAATTGGCTCTAAGGCTTCCAGAACGAGTTAAGGGACTAATTCTAATCGCTACAGCTGCTCGTCCTCGCGGCAGTCACCCAGCAGTGAGCTGGCAAGATAACTTGTATACTGGCTTAGCGGCGATCGCAAATGCTTTACAACCTGGGAATCATTGGTATATAGACACTTTTGCCAAGCGATCGCTCTTTCGCTACCTGGTTCAGCAGCACACTCCTACTACTTACGAATATATTGCTAAATATGCCATGTCAGCGTATTTGCAAACTTCTTCTCCTGCCCAACGCGCCCTCTTTACTGCGCTTAAAAGTGGTTACAATCGGCTTCAGGATTTATCACAAATTCAATGTCCTAGTTTAGTTATGGCGGGAGCAGCCGACCGTCACATTACTCCAGAATCGAGTCAAGAAACTGCACAACATTTGCCAAGTTCTGAATGGATTTGTTACCCCAATACAGCTCATTTATTTCCGTGGGAAATTCCCGATCGTGTTTTGAACGATATCGATCGGTGGTTGAAATTAAATTCATTCGTTTAATTTGCTGGATAAATACAAAATTTAGTGTTTTGAAATTTGTGTTTTGAAATTTGTGTTTTGAAAGCTTAGGAGTTATGCGGTTGAACTTTTAGATCTCGATCCCCCCTAACCTCCCTTAAAAAGGGGGGAATAATGTCTTTTTTTAAGGAAATTGAAGGATTTACGGAACTGCTATAAAAATTTTTTTAATACCTCAACAGTAGCGAGTCCTGTTTTTTCCCAGCTAAATTGACTGGCTCTGGTCAAACTTAAATTAGAGAGGTGCGATCGCATTTGACTATCAGTAACTATACTTTCCATAGCAGCAGCAATCTCCTCAACCTTGTAGGGATTAACTAATAAAGCTGCATCCCCTGTTACTTCAGGCAAAGAAGAAAGATTAGACGTGATGACGGGAGTACCGCAAGCCATTGCTTCGAGTACGGGTAAGCCAAATCCTTCCCACAGACTGGGAAAAACTAATGCGATCGCCCGATTGAGTAAAATTGGTAGTTGTTCGTAGGGAACGTAATCTAAAAACTTGATGCGATCGGCAATTCCTAATTCTATACTTTGCGCTTTTAGCTTTGGAGTATAGCGGCGATCGCCCGTTCCCGCTAGTAAAAGCTCGCAATCTCGATAACTCGGTATCTTAGCAAAAGCTGCAATTAATCGGTGTAAGTTTTTGTGCAGATCGTGACGACCAATATAAATAAAGTAAGGACGAGTTTCATTCTGTTGCGAAGCTCCTAGCCACCGAAAATGCTTCTTATCATACGCTAAGGGTATGGGAGTAATTTTATCAGCTGAAATATGGAAAAAGTTGATAATATCTGAGGCTGTAGCAGTAGAGTTGCAAATAACGTGCTGTGCTTGGTTGAGAACTTGAGGAATGTAATAGCGGTGATAGGGAGTTAAGGGTGACAGTCTGGGAAAGCGCAAGGGAATCAGGTCGTGAACCGTGACGATGTAGCGACAGTGCGCGTACAGGGGTGCTTCTGGAACGGGGGAGAAGAGTAGCTGCGATTGTAATTGGCGATAAATTTGGGATAGTTGCAGTTGCGTCCAAAATAAACGCCGCAAATGTCCAACCGTTCCTTGCTCTGGAGTTAAGTTGGGGGGAATGGAATAGTAGCTGTCTTGGGTAGGCGGTTGTGTGGATAAAACCAGACGAGAAGCAACAGGCGAAATTAGTAAAGTAGGAGCGAGCGATCGCAAGTGCGGGATTAAATTCAGAGCGTAGGTTGTAATCCCTGTCGGTTTATTGATGAGAAAAGATAGGTTAACTAACATTCGCTGACAACACGCCCGCTCGAACTTGCTCTACCCAAACCGGATTGCTGAGATACCACTGAATCGTCTTCAATAACCCACTATCAAAGTTCTCTTTTGGTTGCCAGCCTAGCTCGCTAGAGATTTTGCTGCAATCTATGGCATAGCGCCTGTCGTGTCCGAGACGGTCTTTGACAAAGGTAATTAGAGAAGAGTGGCAAAAATTGGGTTTGGGAGCTAGGTCATCAAGAATAGCACAAATTTTCTCAACCACGGCGATATTGGCTCTTCGTTTTTCCCCCCAATATTATAAGTTTCTCCTACCCGACTATGCTGCAAAACTAGATAGAGAGCTTCGCAGCGATCTGTAACATATAACCAATCTCGAATATTTTGCCCGTCCCCATATATTGGTAACCGTTTTTCTCTTGCTTGCAAAATGAAGTTGGAGCCAATAAACCCTAATCCACCAGTTACTAAAAGCGTTTGCATTTTACTCTAGGAAAAGTCAGCATCCATCATCGTAGCGCGATCGTAAATGTAAGAATAATACAGTTTCCAGCAGATAGAGCCAATAATTAGAATATTTTTATGCCAATAGGCTGCGATAAGCTTTTAGTGTCTCCCGTGCATTTTGCTGCCAGGAATACTGTTTTGCTCTTTCTTTGCCTTTTTGAATTAATTTCTGCCGCATTTGAGAGTTATTAATGACCTCCCAAATTGCTTCAGCTAAGTTATTTGGATCGTTTGGATCGATTAGTATAGCTGCATCTCCGGTGATTTCAGGTAATGATGAAGTGTTAGAAGCAACCACTGGAGCGCCTAATGTCATGGCTTCTAGTACTGGTAAACCAAAGCCTTCGTAGTACGAAGGATAGACAAATACATCGGCTCGGGCATAAAAAAGTGCTACTAATTCGTCAGATAAATAGTCAAGATGATAAATATGCTGTTTATAAGGGGATGCCTCGATCGCTGCAAAAATATTTTGATAATTCCATCCTCTGCGTCCAATTAGTACGAGATTATGTTCTATCTTATACTTCTTTTTTAATAAATCAAACGCCATCACGATAGAAATAATATTTTTTCGAGGTTCTATATTACTGACAAATAACAGGTAAGGTTGAGAAAAGTCATAGTCTACTGTCTGACTGAGCCGTTCAATATTTATAGTAGACAAATAATTAGAACAGTAGCGACTTGCTAATGGTGTAACATAAACTCGTTCGGGAGCAACATTGAGATATCGAACAATATCTCGCTTAGAGCTTTCTGAAATGGTTAAGACTAAATCCGTCCACTGCAAGCATCGTTTGACTTTCTCGACATAACTTTTAGCAACTGCATCTACATAGTCGGGATATTTGATAAAAGCAACATCGTAAATATTCATAACTTTGAAGCAGCGATCGCAAGGATAAACTGAATAATTAGTACCGTGTACTATATCTGGATTACCCCAAGATTTTGCTAAAGATGACCAAATCGGTTGAAAAGTAGGGAATAATAATAAATTAGAAATTCTGACCGGAAGTGGTAGGAAATTAACTGAAAGATATTGTGTTAATGCTTCTGGTACATTCCAGTCACCGCGCAGCCAGTTTTTCAGTCCAGGTTGATAGACAACTCCTAATTCAAAACTTTCCTCTAATTGAAGGGAGTAAAGCGAGCAAATTAAGTTTGCTATTTGCAACCCAACTCCACTAGGTCTAGGAGTAATTGGAGTAGCATCAATAATGATTTTATGAGCTGACACTGAAAAACTGTGGATCGGAATAATTATTTCATTCTAGTCAGTTATGCACTATATAGGTAAGCTTAAGCAACCCATCCCCTATTGGTAAACATGGCGGCGAGCTTCATTTGGAGTAAAAATGAAGGAGTAGCTATCAGTAATAGCAAAAAAACAATCCATTTTTGATTGAATAATTTATATAACTGCGTTCTAGATATGAGGTGGATCGTAGCTAGTACAAGCACTACATGTACGCAGAAAGTATAGCGAATCATGCTAGTCATGGATAAGCTACTCATACCGCAGGCAGAGAGATAAAAAATGAGCCAGCCAGATATATAAAATTCAACTCTTTGTTTCCAGCTACCCTCTGTCAGAAAACCCGCTGCCTGCCGTTCAAGCAAAAAGACGATGAAAAAACATATCAAAGCGATCGGCACTGAAATAGCATTAATCACGCCCGATAAATCCAAAATTTCAGGATCGAGAAAAGCAAAATAATTTTCTGGATTGAAAACAGCTAAATAGTTAGGTTTTACTCCCCATCCTATTGCTTGCGTTTGCATGTAGAGATTCCACAAGCCAAACTTGAAATAGCAAAAGGCAAAGAACGAGAGGGAACCCAGACTAGAAATGACGCTAATTAACAAATACTTGCTACTTTTTTGCCAGAATTGAGCTAATTTTGCTAGTCGATTTTTATTACCAAATATCCAAAAGTGAAGTAACGGATAGATTACGAGTGGTAGACCAACAAGCCGAGTTGCAGTCATGACAAAGCCGTGTATGGCAGCAAGAATCCAGCCAGCGCGGTCTTTTGATGCAGTCCAGTAGAGGAAGCCAAGCAACGTCATTAAAAAAAGCGATTCTGAGTAACCAGCGACTAAATAAAAAGCGGCTGGATGTACTAAGATGGCGATCGCACCGCAAAAGACAAGTTTATTAGAAATCCGCCAACGCTGAAAAAACAAAAATACATAAGTCCAAAACCACCAACAGGCTAACTGTGCAGCCAGTAGCAAAGCAGTTTGCGTTGGCAGATGGAAAATGTTCTTAATAGCCTCAGCAATAACAGGATAGCCAGGAAAAAATCCTACATTTGCCAGAGCTGAATTTTGCGGGACGGGCGGAATTGTACTGCGATAGCCATGCTCGATAATATGTGCGTACCAGCTACAATCCCAGAGGCAAAGCTTAGAATAGCCCTCTACTAAGTTGTGAGAATTTGAAAATAAACATCCCAAGAGAACTTGGATTAACGTAAATCCTAAGCCTAAGCAGATGGCTTGGTAGATCGGCGGGTAGCGTTTGAAACCGATGGTATTCAGCACTGGCAATATCTTTGAAGTACTACATTTATTCAGACTTGCGCGCAAACTCCTGTTGACTCGACGCAAAAGAATACAGTTTGTGCCCCGTGAAGCTCAGTAAAGCAACGCAAGCAGCACTGACCAAACGGGCAGCAGTAGCATTCCAACCAGCATCATCGATCAAAAGTTGTAACAAGCCTAAATTCGCCAGCAGGCTGTTGAGAGCAACCGTAGCAAATACGGCGTACTGAGTTATCCAGTTCTTCCAATAAATACCAAAAACAAAGCGACGGCTCAGCCAGAAATTAGTCGTCAATCCCATAAAATAGCTGATACACAGGGCTGAGACAGACCATAAACCAGACTGAACGAGCATCGAAAAAATTAGGACATCAACGATTGTTGCGGCTCCACCTGTAAAGATGTAGCCACCAAATTCTTTCAATACTTGGACTGTCTTTGGTTGGCGAGATTTTTTAGCGGTATGCGTGGTGGTCTTAGCGGTCGCACTAGCTTCTTCCTGGTACTCGCTATCTGAATTTACCGACCAAAGATCGTGCTTGCCAGGACTTAAGACATTTTCTGCTGCTAGAATCCCCATCAATAAGCTGTGATCTTGATTGTTGTATTTAAACGCACCGTATCTCCCGACCAACTGAAGATTAGAGAATGGTTGCAAGTACGACTGAATATCGCTCAAAGCTTGTTGATAGTTACCAGCATAAATTGGGTAAGTGCGGGGTAAGCGAACGACAAATCCGCCAGAAACTGTTTCGCGATTTAAAAGTCCAATTTTTCGCAGTTCTCGCTCTGCTCGCTCTAAGAGTTCTGCTTCTGGCTGCTGCCACATGGGTTCGTCATAATTGCACCAGTACTCGCAGCACAATGGTGTCTGATGCTGGTTTGGCAGCATCTCAGGCGACCAGTTAGCGAAATTGGTGACTCGTCCCAGTTGTACGCTTGGCTCGTTAATGTAAAGCCAGTTATCTGGGAATAAATTATTGCCTTCAACAATTAAATAGACCAAAATTGTATTGCGAAACTTGAGAGACTTAGCAGCTGCGATCGCCTCTGATGGAGCAGGTGGATGCATTTGTTGCACCAACAGACTAATTGGTACGGAAGAAATTACGCCGCCGCAGTTGACTGTTGACTCCTCTCCTGTCTGGCGATTTCTTAAGGTGATTTGGGTAACTTGGAAGTTATCGTGGTGAACCTGTACGACTTCTGTATTTAACAACACGCTTCGATCGTGTTGGCGCAGGTATTCGCCGATTTTTTCATACAGTTGACCCGAACCCAATCGAGGAAACTCAAAGCGATCGATCAATGTTTTGACTTTGCCATCGTTACCCAACAAAGCACTTCGAGCTGCCTTCAACAAGGATAAGCCTTTAATGCGTTGCGCCGCCCAATCTGCACTAATTTCCGTACAGGGTATACCCCAAAGTTTTTCCGTGTAAGCCTGAAAAAATATCTCAAATAGCCGCCGACCAAATCTGCTCGTTACCCATTGGGCAAAATTGCGGGGATGGCGATTGGGAAATAACTGCGATTGAATATATGAAACGAGAATCTTGGCGCTCTCAATCGGTCCCATCGTCAGTAGGGTTTCTTTAGCTTTGAGCGGATAGCTAAAATACTTGCCCCCATAGTAGATGCGTGTTAGACGATTTACGGTGACTCGATCTTTTCCCAAGACTTCGCTCCAAAGTTTGAGTACGGGAGCGAGTTTAGTAAAAAAGCGATGCGGACCAAAATCTAAAATAAAGCCTTGATATTCGATACTTTTTGCTAATCCACCGACTCTAGCATCTCTTTCGACTACTACTACTGGCTGACCTTTTTGAGTTAATGTATAAGCTGCCGCCAGCCCTGCTGGACCCGCACCTAAAATATAAATTGGATTAGCTCTATGCATGTCACACCGCTCCACACCACACTACACTGCGTCTAAACTTACATAAAGTTTCAGACACTATACATTCATCGCGATCGCCTTGACAACCGCTATTTATTGTCAATATCTACGGATACGTCGAGCAGTTGAGCGCCAGCATCAGTAACCAACAACTGACTTCCTTTTGCACTATTGTTCGGCACAAAATATATTTTTCTTGTTTTGTGGATGTTGCAATCGCAGGATCTCGCAATCTGAAGATACGATCGCTTAAAGCTCGTGACTTCGCATACAGCAGATATAGAAGCAATATGACTTTTCTGGCTTATCGTTCAAAACTTCGCTATTGATAGCTTCTTCACAAAAATGTTTCATATCCAATTTATTATCGATAGTATTAGACAGGTCGATAATACCTTTTGCCTCAACGACCTTAAAGTTGTGACTCTCGAGAGTTTGGCACAAGTCACTATAAAAATATTCAATTTTATGTTCTGGATGAATATAACCTTCAGGACACTGTATTTGAGTAGCAGAACGATTTGGAGTATCCAGTGCTAGCTTACCGCCTGGTTTCAACAACTTGTAGGCTTGGGCAAACACTTTTTCAGCATCTTCTTGAGTCACGTGTTCTATCGATTGTCCCGACCAAATTAGATCGAAAGAACCTTCCTCAAATGAAGATAGGTCGCTCATGCTTGTATAGACATATTCAATGTCGCAATTTTTGTATCTAATATGTTGTGTCAACTCGGAAGCATTGAGCATCCTTTCATCGGGAGGTAAATCTGCAATATAAATTTTTTCCGGTAGATATGGATAACCGAAGCTTAACAAAGCACCTCGATCGTCACCAGTAGAAGCTCCTCCTAAGTCTAGGATGACTTTTGCTTCTGGAAGCACTGTTCTAATCAGTTTAAACCTAGCATAATGCAGCTTGGCATCTAGTACATACGAGAGGTCTTTGCTACTCAAAGGACGTAGTTGAAATTCAACAGAATCGACTAACATTCTTACTAAAGCAGTTCGGCTCAAACCCATATCGAGCGCGTTTAACCAGTTTGTTAACCCATCTGAGTCAATTTCGCGCTCGAATATAACTTTATATGCCATTCGTAGATAGCTCTCATCAGAAATACTATCTATTTCAGAAGCACTTTCCCTAAAGTCAGCTGTGTTTTTTAATCTGTGCTGAGCGAACTTTTTAACAATTTTTTTCACAGACTGGGGAGCTACTTTGGCAACAAGGCTTTTGGTAGTTTTCATTTTGCTAGTTTTTAGTTTTTAAATTCCCAACAATTCTTTCAGAAACTCTCCATTTTTCGATCTGCCTTAAAGCAGATAAAGCGTTATTTTTTGCGATGAAATACTGACATTGTTAAACTCTTATTAAAGTAGCAGTCACGCTACCAACAAGATTGGCAAGTTTCTTGTTAAAATCACAAGAATTTGGACGATCGCGAGCTAATGTCATGAGCGATCGCTTCAGTTTTTTGTCGATCTGCACGTTTAGAAAAAACAAAGTACGACTTTCTCGCGATCGAGGTTCTTTCCATGTAAGCATCATACTTTTCGTGCAGTACTGTTTCAATTTCTACTTCTCGTTGAAAACCATGCTGCTCGAATTGTCGTACCCACCAGTGCCAATCAGCCCAAATTAAATGTCCGTTAATCGGATAGCCATCTTTATCAACGTGAAGCATGGTAAAAGGTTTTTCTTGGGCAATATCCCGTTCCCACTCTTTGATATAAATAGGAAAAACCGTACCAAATATCGGATCTTCACCGAATGCCGGAATATTGCCAAATAAGTAACCCCCATCAACTAATATTCGCTCCATGCGATCGAGATAGTCGTGCAGTTTGTTGGGATTTAAGTGTTCAAATATATCCAAACCAAAAATCAAGTCGTATTTTTCTGACAGCTCCAGTTCCAGCAAGTCTCCATGATGGATATTATCCTTGATATCAGGAAAAGCTTTATCAATTGCCATCGTGCTAATTTCTATTCCTTCACAATGAATATTCATCTCATGCAAACATTGCAAGATAGTTCCATTAGCACAACCTATTTCCAATGCTCTTTTAGGTTGGAAGGCTGACATAATTTCAGCCATGACTTTCTTATCTTTATCAATTCTAAAACCCCATACACCCGGCTTTTCGTAGTAACCATGTTTGAGAATCATTGCTTCTAGCCAGTCAAAATCATCTGGAGTTTCTACAGAAAATACCAAAGCTTTATTAGGTTGTAAAAGGTCGTCTACTGCATAGTAGTTGTCTGGTCTGAGTTCTCGTAAGTTTTGAATTTTAATATTGTCCTTTAAAACTTTATTAATAAATTCATCCGACTGCACTAAATTCATGAGTACGTCGGTTCTGCTGTAGCCAGTTTGTAAGAGCTTGATGTAATGCTTCAACCCATCTTCATCGACATCTCGTCCTAATATTTTGCGATAAGCATCTGCTAAAAACTCTCGATCTGACAAAGGTTCTTGCTCTGAGGTAGGGCGCTTGGTTGAGAGCGAACTAGAAATTCTACTAATCGTTTTGCTAGCTTTGCTTGAGAGACTTAATAGTTGATTCAGGTAGCTCATTACGACAATCCTCCTCCATCATGACAATGATTTTATTTAACTTCTCAATAACTGCCGGAGACAAAAAAAGTTTTCGCTGTTGGCGCTGAGCAGCGATCGCCTTTTCTCTGAGAGACTTATCTTTAACCAGAATTTTTGCTAGTGCTGCGATTTCAACAAAGTTTTCCTTGGTGGTAAACATGAGTCCAGCTTTACCTAATGTTTCGGGAATGGCACTGCTTTTATACGCCAGAATAGGCACGTCAAACCACATTGCTTCTACTAGGGGAACGCAAAATCCCTCATGTTCGCTCATCGACCAAAATAGGTGGGCAGTACGATAAAAAGCTAAGAGTTGGGCATCGTTGACTTGCCCTGGCATCATCACGTAGTTTGTCACGTGCAACTTATGCATCAGGCTCGTAACGTGATGATAGTAGGGATCGTTGATGTCACCGCCGCCAATGAGAATCAATCTTGCCTCTCGATCCATTGTCAGGTAATGAGCAAAAGCCTCTATGAGGTGGTCTTGACGCTTGTGAGGCGAGACGCGCCCGACAAAGAGGAGATTAGTTTTTCCATCCTGTAACTGCTGCATCAACTCTGGATCTGCTGCCATATCCCACTTTTTTGGATCTATAGATATGGGCAGTATGCCTGGTTCGGTAAATCCAGATGCTGCCAGTTCAGAGGCATTGTAAGCAGAAACTCCGACTGAGAGGGGAAAGTGTTTAGCAAGTTGGTTTAGTTCAGCCCGACCTTGTTCTAACAGTTGAGCAACATCAGGTCGGTACGACCGAAAAAACTCCGCAGGCGTGATGTTGTGATAAATCAAGCACTTAGAACTAGGATGAGCGAGCGCGTATTCTGTCACTTCGCAGCCAATTGAGTGATGGTAAATCAATCCAGCATGTCGAGCGATACTTTTAGCATGAGGTCTTTTGGCTTCGTGGGTGGTGCGTGGGTCTAAATGTTCGGCAAAAATTTCCGACTTGTAACCAAGAGTTTGTAAATAGTTTCTAATCCACCGAGCATGGTTAGAAATGGCATCCCCGTAGGAAAAACCAGCCATCAGTTGATGAATTTCTTTCAGCTTTCTTTGTTGTGGCTGTGGAGGAAAGACGGGAACGGTTGTAGATAGCCCCAGAATAGTTTCGTAGCGATCGATGACTCCATCCCACGTAGCATTGCGATTGGCATAAGCTTGACCGTTTGCACCGCATTCTGCTAGCTGTTCCATGCTAACTCGATCGATTTGTGCAAACATCTCCGTCCATTCGGTTTCTGTTGCTGCTAGCCATCCTCCCCGGGCACTCGTTACAGCGCTTGCGGTTGCTAAGCAATCTTGATGCACGACTACGGGGCGTCTGTAGAACCAGGCTTCCATCATGACGCGGGAGTAACTTTCATTGCGACTGGGTTGAAATAAAGCCAAGCAGTTTGCTAGCAGTGCTTCTTTTTCGCTTTCTGACACTAAACCAAGGTCAGTTAACCCTGGGGCAGCGTCGTGAAATGATGTTTCTCCCGAACCAGCTAAAATCAATTGCAAACTAGATTCTGGATGCTTCTGCTTGAAAATAGCATAAGCTCTGACCAAGAAATCTGTATTTTTTGTTGCATCTCGACGACCGAGATAGAGAATATAGCGATCTTTTTTGAGTGCTAAATTGCCAATCTGAGTCAGGGTCGGATCGTCATGCTGCCCGACTTCTATTCCCTCCCCGACTACAAAACTTTTGGGAATAATTCCGGGACCGTATAGCTTTCTGGCAAGTTGCTCTTCACCTTCGCTGTTGAATAATAACCTACGTGCTAGGTGAAAAATCTGCTCGACTTGCGGCAAATAAGCATAAGCTTCGTCGTGCAAACAGGGTTGTAAAAAAGCGCGATCGGCAACTATTGGCAACCCGTTTAAAATTGGACCGTATAGATAGGGGATAAATAAAAATGCTTGATATTGATGGTGATGAGTTTTGAGAAAGTGTAGCAGTTGGGGAGAACTAATATTTTCCGCACAAAATATTGCAGCATCATCTAAACTGACTGGACTGACTCCTGGCTTGAACTGCACAGTCGATACTCGCAGCATTAAATGATTGACTTGATTGAAAGCATCGTGATCGGTTCGTACTACCTTGAACCGACGAATTGCAATCCCATCTTCTTGACTCAATCCAGGCTTGTGATAATTCTCTGCCCAGTTGCGATCGAAGGCTTGACAGCAAGTCGTGAGAACCTCAACTTTGTGTCCCCGCCGCACCAGACGGGAGGCGATTTGCCAAGCTTGTTGTTCTGCGCCGCCTTTTAGAGCTTTACCAAACCAAGGGATTACAATCGCCAGTGGCTTCATACTTTATATCCAATGAGGGCATAATCACGGGGACCAAAAAACCAGTTATGCAGAATCCGCATTTCTGGCTCGTCGCGATCGAAAGGACTAGTTTCTACTGGGTTTAAGTGCAAGAGTTGAACGTTATGCAAGCCTTGATAGGTAAATAAGAATTGCATACTTTCTGGGTAGAGCGGTCTTTGGTGAGTTGGATCGGAATAAAAGTCACAAGCACCTACCAGTAAATTTTGCGGATTTGGCGTTTCAAAAATAGCGATTCCATTTGGTTGCAGGACTCGCAAGACCTCTGTAATTAAATCGAGCAACTGTGCAAAAGACAAGTGTTCGATAATATGAAAACCAGTCACGGCTCCCAAGCTATTTTCTGGTAGCGATCGCAGGTACGCAATGACATCGGCCTCGAGCGCCTCCAATCCTCTCGACTGACATTGCTCGATCGTGACGCGGTTAATATCGAGTCCTTTTGCCGTATATCCGTTGTCACGTAATAGTTCTAGCCATTCGCCCCGCCCGCACCCTACATCTAAAATTGGTGCTTCTGGCGTACCTGCGTTAGCTGCGGCAATTTTAGGCAAGTAGACTTTCAGTTTATTCGTAATGTCTTCCCGCGTGCCGCGAAATCGCTCTTCAAAAGCGGCATAAAAAGCATCTAGCGAGTGCTGATTTTCATCACAAAACGTTGTCAAATGCTCTTGACTAAAAGCCCCTGGTAGGCGTTGCCGTGCTTCTTCGAGAAACAGAGTAATCAATCGCTTTTGCTGTGCTAAGTCATTTTTGAGATAGCTGTCGTTTCGGTTGTGACGGTCTTCGATCGCCAGCAAGTGAGCGTCCATGCTACTAATACGAATACCAATACCATTCAATCCTTCTTCAGTCAACTTGAGGCGATCGCTGAATTGCTCTATGTTGAATTCACTGGCATGGATGCGAGCGCTATTTTGACTGACGCGCTCTTCGCTGGCGTTTAAGCGTTCTCGGTTTTGCTTGACTTGCTCTTGAGTGGCATGAATCTGAGTCACTTGCTCTTGGGTGACGCTATTGAGCCGCTCTCTAATCCGAGTCAGTTGCGATTCGCTCGAACCGAGGCGATCGCCTAATTGAGCTATTCGAGCTTCTGTAGAACTGAGGCGATCGCTCATGCTACTCATTTGAATTTTTAACTCGGCTACCTGTTCGCTCAGCCGTTGCTCGATCGTCGCTACCTCTCTTAATCCTTGACTGAGAGAAAAATTAACGACTCGCTGCTCTTTCTGAATAAAGTTATAAACTTTGAGGCTGTATTTTTTTAACCAGCCTAAATTGAAGGGAAAGCGGTCAAACTTCTTGGGCCAATGAGTGCGGACTTGAGCCTTGAACTCCGCATTACTCGCTAATGCTTCTATGTGACCGATCTCTACAACTTCTTTGGCGATCGCCCCGTTGACATTGCGTTCGTGCTGTAATACTGCTAGCAAGTCCGGTTGTCGTCGAGAAACTTCCTCTGTAATTTTTTGTTTTAATTCATCAATATTTATTTCTGGATTATTCGCTTCAATCATTGCGGACTAACTCTGAGATTGACCTACTATTTCTAGCTTAATTTTTTTTTAGATCGCAACGACTCCGCAGGTACGATTGCTTTGACCATTTTTGCCGGAACACCCGCAACAATTTGATAGCTGGGGATATCGCCTTTGACAACTGCGCCTGCTGCTACTACAGAATGCTTGCCAATCTTGCAAGGACCAATGACTGTTACATTACTTGCTATCCACACTCCCTCTTCAATCGCAATATCATTTCCCTCAGTAGGAAAATCATACATTCTGGCTTTACCAAACTTGTTGTAGTCGTGGGTTCCAGTAATCAAACTTACGTTATGACCGAAAAAAACATCCTCGCCTATGCATATAGTGCCAGAAGATAAGTTGAATAGAGCATTGTTGACAACGCACGAGGCTGATAGTTTAAGTCTCTGGGGATCGCCATAGACTAAATAATGGTTCAATCGCACTTGCTCGACGCGCTTATCGAAATAACCTTGAGATATTTTGCAATCCAAATAATTGTCAATTTGTTCTTGCCAATAACCTTGAGATAGCTTTTGGCTCAAATAATTATCGACCCATGCTTTCATCCAGTTTTCTAATCTAGACTTGATAAATTTACGATCTAAACAATAATTTAAAAATTTATCGATTGTCCCGTACATGCGAGTTCCTCACATAGTCTGATCTGCCTACCTGCTACTTGGAATACACCATCGACGAAATCATTCACCGCTGCTTGGATAGTGGTGGCATTTTGAATCCAATCGAGCATTTCTAAATTTTCGTGAGGACCATCGCCAAAAGCAATGTCAAAGGCATAACTACCTCCGGCGAGGTGAGGCCAAATAAACTCAAATTCGACTGTAGCTCTACCAATTTCCGATTTCGATAACCAGTAATCGGCAAATTCTTTATCTAAAAGTTCGGTACTCCAGCCTGAAAGGACGGTTCGCAATCGATCCAATAGAGCAATGCCAACGTTAGGTTTTCTGACTCGATCGTGTCTAAATGTGGTAATTCTGACTTTAACAATGTCTCCTGGATATACTAATTTAATCGGGCGATCGTTTGCTCCTAACAAACAGACGTCTTCTATTTCTGCTCGACCCGTACCAAATCTTTCATAATTAGAAAATGATAAAAATGGTTTATTAGTAAAAGGATTGATTTCTTTGATTGTAATTTTCTTGATTCTGATTGTCGATCGCTATGCTGTGGGGGACATCTGGGCGATTGTGCAGGTGTGAAGCAGTACGCTTATTCACTTCTTCATGTACCCAAGCTTGATAGTGCTTGCAGACTTCCGCTGGTTTACCGCTATCGACAACAATACCTTGATTCATCCAAAGAGCTTTTGTGCAAAGGCGCGAGACTGCTCCCACGTCGTGAGATACATACAAAATCGTTCCACCACGGTCTTGAAATTCCCGAATTTTTGCCATGCATCGATGGACGAACACGCCATCTCCTACAGCTAATGCTTCATCCACGATTAAAATCTCGGGATTGACATTAATAGCGACAGCAAAAGCTAAGCGGACAAACATGCCACTAGAATAGGTTTTGACGGGTTGTTCCATAAACTCGCCAATTTCTGCAAAAGAGACAATTTCATCAAATTTAGCTTCTATTTCCGTTCTGCTTAAACCTAGAATCTGTCCGTTGAAAAAGACATTTTGCCGTCCGGTGAATTCTGGATTAAACCCACTACCTAACTCAAGTAAAGCTGAAACTCGACCGCTAACATAAACCTCACCTGTTGTGGGTGTTAGCGTTCCCGCAATGACTTGTAATAACGTACTTTTGCCAGAGCCATTTTGACCGATAATTCCTACAGTTTCTCCCTTTGTTACCTCTAGGCTAATATCTTTTAACGCCCAAAACTCTTGAGCGCGGCTTTTGCCAGGTAACAAAATTTCTTTAAGTCGATCTATCGGGCGATTGTAACACCTGTAGCACTTCGAGATCTGTTTTACGGAAATTGCAATCTCACTCATCACACGCTGCTATTGGGCAAAACTAGAGGACATCAGCAAAAGCTGGGCGTAACTTCTTGTATACCCAGAAGCCGCCTGTAAAGACGATCGCAGAAATTATGCTAGCAATTGCCCACTCTCCCCAATGCTTCACTTCTCCCACTAGCACTAAGCCTCGATAAGTTTCCGCGATCGTTGCCATTGGATTTAACCAGAATACCCAATTCCTAATCTGAGATGGAATTAGAGTTTCGGGATAAACAATCGGTGCTAAATATAACCAGATATTTAAAATAACTGCTAGAGTCTGAGGAATATCTCGCAAAAATACTGTTAGTCCTGCTGCGATATATGCTAGTCCTGAGGTAAATAGTATTTGAGTCAGCCAGAGCAGAGGTAGCAGCCATAGCGTGATGTGGATCGTTTTTGTTGTTACTGCTACCAAGAAAATCAATGCCATCAAACCAAATGTACTTTCAACAAACGCAGATAGTACAGGCACTAGAGGCAGGAGAGACAAAGGAAAAACAACTTTCTTGACTAAGTTAGTATTGCCTACGACTGAGTTTGAGGACTGCAAAAGCCCGTTGGTGAATGCTAGCCAGGGCAACAATCCAGCAAACAGCCACAAACCAAATGTCAAACTATTATTTTCTGGCAAGCCTCTCAAGTTAAGTTTGACCCTCAACACAATTGAAAACACGTAAGTGTAAATCAGCAGTTGTGACAGTTGGTTTAACAAGGGCCATAGATTTCCTAAAACAGATCCTTTATATCGCGCCTCTAGGTCGCGCTGCACTAAAGTCCTGAGTAGGTAGAGTTTTGTCCGTATTTGAGGCTTGAGTAGCAGCGATCGCCTAAGATTTTTAATCGGACTTCTAACTAGATGAATAACTTCTTTTACCGAACGTCGATGGATACTCCCTTGCAGCAAGCCAGCAGCGATCGGTAAGAGTCCTACAACGATGAGAGCGATCCTAATCTGACGCAACAGAGGAGCATTAATTAAGTTAAAGTAGCCTAACATGCCTAGCATGAGAGCTATTGCGATCGAGACTTTGCCGCTTGCCAGCAAAACATGGCTTCTTTTCCTGCTAGCGATTGGCGGCAGCAGGAACAAATAGCCTCCTCTGTAGGCTAAAGTCGCCTCCAGTAAGACAGCTATTCCTAGAATCAGACCTATCAGTGGAGTTAGCATTCAGCCCAAGCTATAGGAGTTTTAAGAAGTTCAGTATTATAAAAAAACTGTTTGACGGCAACATTCAGCCTTGGGATTGCGTTAGTTCCGCTCGGAGCAAAAGTTGCCTTTTCTGTCATCGTTCCGATTACTAACGAATAAGACCAGATGAAGCATGAATTAGTTTCCCACAAAAAGTTACAAGATACTCTTTCACACCGTCGTTTCAAAGTCAAGTCAGTTATCAGTGGAGAGTGGTGCGTGGTGCGTGGGGTGTGCGCCGACTGCCACTCACCGATTGCTGCTCCCGACTTCTCCATGCCCCAGAAAGCGCTCAATTCAGCTACACTGATTCATGGTTCGTAACGAATTGCAAGTACTGGAATGGAAATCGGACAGAAAGTTAAAGTATATCGCCTGAGAGACAGAGTATCTCCCCCCGTGGTCAAGCGACTGGGACAAGTCGGCACGGTTAAAGGTTTCAAAATGACCGATGGTAGCGGTATTGGAGTTGTGGTGCAGTTTGATGACAACTTTAGCACCTGGTTTTTTGAAGACGAAATCAAACCTACGTGACTGGGAAGATGTCTGGAAGAGTTTTCGTGAGGGAAACTTGACCAGACACAACTTATTTGCACTCATTAGGAAAGCAAACAATGCCCCTAATTTTGACATTTTTGGGCAAAGGCGGAACTGGACGCACGACGATCGCGATCGCAGCTGCTAAGCGTCTAGCAAGCCAAGGACAGCGCGTTTTGTTGGCAACAGATGACAGCCAGCCAGGGCTAGGATTGTTATTAGATACGTCCTTGACAGCCGACCCTCAAGAAATAGCGACAAACCTTCAAGTCGTGCAGTTAAAAACTTCGACTTTATTGGAACGCAACTGGGACGAGGTGAAAAAGCTAGAGGCACAATACCTCCGCACGCCCATAATTAAGGATGTCTACGGACAAGAACTAGTGGTGTTGCCAGGAATGGATAAAGCATTGGTACTCAACGCCTTGCGGGAATACGATGCTAGCGGCAAGTACGATGCGATCGTTTACGACGGTAGCGGCGACTCGTCGATGCTGCGGGTATTGGGAATGCCAGAAAGTCTCAGTTGGTATGCCCGTCGCTTTGGTAAGTTATTAACAGATTCCGACTTGGGTAAAACAGTATCGCCGTTTCTTCAGCCACTACTAGCCAGTATCTTTAATGTTAGTTGGACTGGCGATAATTTCTCCCAACCATCGAGTAAAGTGACGAATATTCTAGAGCAGGGAAAAGCTGCTCTTGCCGATCCCAAACGCCTCGCAGCTTATTTAGTCGTCACTGACAATCCAGCGAGTATGGCAACGGCACGTTATTTGTGGGGTAGTTCCCAGCTGATTGGTTTAACCATAGCAGGTGCGATCGCCAATCAAACAACTGCCACAGAAGCGATAAAAACTGAGTTTTCGCCTTTACCTGTCAGTACTGTTCCGACTGCTACTCCCAGCGACTGGCAACCCATCATGGAAGCTTTACCAGATTTTACCCAACCTGCTTCGGTTCCCAAACCCCTAGAAATTGATGTAGCAGCGCGTCAAGTCCGCGTCTTTTTACCAGGATTTGATAAAAAGCAAGTTAAGCTGACTCAATCGGGCGGCGAAATTACCATAGAAGCAGGCGATCATCGTCGCAATATTATTCTTCCCCCAGGTTTGAGCGGCAAAACTGTCACGGGCGCAAAGTTTCAGCAAGGCTATTTGATCGTATCTTTGTAATTATGAGTAATAAGGGCGCACGACCGTGCGCCCTTATTACTCACCACTCCCTACTCGCTATTGTTATGTCAGATCCAACTCCCTCTTCTGCGTTTCCAAATAGTAATTCAGAGCAGGCTGCTGAGCAAATTGGGTCTGCTACCAATCCGATTGCTAGTTTACAGAGCGATCGCAGTGGCAAAACCAGGCAACTGCTGGGTATGAAAGGCGCAAGTCCTGGCGAAAGTTCGATTTGGAAGATTCGCCTGCAATTGATGAAGCCGATCACTTGGATTCCCTTGATGTGGGGCGTAATTTGTGGGGCGGCTTCTTCAGGGCACTACACTTGGACGCTGGAACATGTTTTAATTGCCGCTGCTGCCATGTTATTGGCAGGACCCTTGCTGACGGGTTATACTCAAACCCTAAATGATTTTTACGATCGCGAAATCGACGCGATCAACGAACCCTATCGTCCAATTCCTTCTGGGGCAATTTCCGTTCCCCAAGTCGTGACCCAAATTCTCGTGTTGCTGGTGGCTGGTTTGGGAGTTGCTTTTGCTTTAGATCGGTGGGCAGGTCACGAATTTCTCACAATTACAGCACTGGCAATTGGTGGTTCTTTCCTAGCGTATATATATTCAGCTCCACCTCTAAAGTTGAAACAGAATGGGTGGTTAGGTAATTACGCTTTGGGAGCTAGCTATATCGCCTTACCCTGGTGGACTGGTCATGCCTTATTTGGCGATCTAAACTGGACGATCGCAATTTTGACGCTGATCTACAGCATGGCAGGATTGGGAATTGCCGTGGTGAATGATTTTAAGAGTGTAGAAGGCGATCGCCAACTAGGCTTAAAGTCTTTACCAGTGATGTTTGGTATTTCCACAGCGGCTTGGATTTGCGTGCTGGCGATCGATATTTTTCAGATGGGAATTGCGGCATACTTAGTCAGCATCGGTCAAAACTTGTATGCAACCATTCTCATATTTTTGGTCATCCCGCAGATCGTGTTTCAAGACATGTATTTCTTGCGCGATCCACTGACAAATGATGTCAAGTACCAGGCAAGCGCTCAGCCTTTTTTGGTCTTAGGAATGCTCGTAACTGGCTTAGCTCTCGGTCATGCTGGAGTTTAAGTAAAATTTATTAGGGTCAGGTGGGCATTGCCCACCCTACGAGAAAATCTAACTTTCATACATCTGTTTGTGCTTTGCCATTAACTGTAAGTACTTTTCATTTGTTTTAGCTTCTACCCATTTTTCCTTAAAGATTGCCGCAGATTCAGCCTTAATCGGATCGACTTCATACGGCAAAATATCTTTTCTTGCCTGAAGCTGTGCCTCTGGAGCAGTTATTTTTTGAGGATTGTTTTTATATTTTTTCCCACTTTTGTGATTTGCATAACGGCGCGATCGCGTGTATCCCATTTGTAAAAACTTTCGCGCCATATCTGCACCGACAAAATCATCTGCTGCTAAATAATTTAGAAATATTTCATAGATTTTTTGGCTAGACTCTCTAGCAATATCGGGAGTTTTGAATCGCCAGT